>ERZ773252.1471-NODE-1471-length-23175-cov-4.748832_pt1 | contig 23175 bp, 15 predicted proteins | sample MGYA00580517_ERZ773252 | MGnify/ENA primary metagenome ERZ773252 (study PRJEB29015, sample SAMEA2737766) | human gut metagenome | biome: human gut; feature: human-associated habitat; material: faeces | place: China | collected 2012 ...
TGACATCATTGTTATCCCCAACATAAATATGGAGAGCCGGACGATTGACATTAATTGTATTACCTGTGTATTCTTCATAATACCTCTTATTTTCTTTATAATCAAATATGAATTACTGATCTTTTTCTGCAAAGATATGCCAGCTTATAAAACTACAAACATAATTATGTTACGGGCTTCTTTTCCTAAATAACATCTTCATTTTCAATGTTACATCTATCTTTCCCCTTGTAGCACACCCAAATAATTACACTGATTATAAGCACATTACAATCTTATTTTTTTTGAATAAAAGCTATTCAAATTCCCAATAATCCAGATTGAAAAGTTTGTTTCCTTTCTCTCCTTTAAAGCAGAAATAAAGATCATGTACACCCTTTGCATTCTTTATCCGGCATGACATCTGTTTATATATATCCAGTCCTCCTGTCGGTGATATACTGACACTACCTATTACCGGCCCTTCAGTGCTATCCAGACGAATTTCTATCATTCCGCCTTTTTCAACACAAGCTGCGCTTACACTGAATTTCTTTGCTCCTTTCTTGCCAAAGTCGACACCACGCACACACAGATATTCATTATTATCGATATCGGTTATATACAAACCACCATTCTTATGATTTTCAGCTTTAAGACCATATCCCCAAGCCATCGTTTCAGCTTCCACTCTACGGTAAGGATTAAAGTTTTCAATCTGTTCCAGTTTCGTCTCCTGCCAATAAGGAACTTCCTGAATAGTTCCATCCGGATTATAATGCATTTTTGCAACAGACGTGGAACGACGTTCCTTATGATCCAATGTTTCCAAATGAAGCAAATCATAATTTAGGCCAAATACATAAGAGCTACCTTTATAATCGATAATTCCAGGATGATTTCCTCTACTCCGCTCTGTTGGACGCATAATATATCCTTTTGTACTCCATGGTCCGGTAGCTTTGTCGCTCATAGCATAGCCAATCCCTTCCGGGCAACAAGTTGAAGCGAAAGCCATGTAATAATGCCCGTTCCGTTTATACACCCACGGACCTTCCTGATAATGTTCCGGTTTATTTTCCACTTGTACAATTTCCCCCGAATATGAAATCATATCCTCATTCAGTTTCACATAATAAACATTCGGATTACCCCAATACATATACGCTTGTCCGTCATCATCAATAAATACGGTCGGGTCAATGTCGTACCAATGCTCCTTTTGCCAAACCAACGGTTTGTTCAAAGGATCTTTAAAAGGGCCGTAAGGAGAGTCGGATACCAATACGCCAATACCATTACCGTGAATCGGACAATACATATAAAATTTGCCATTACGTTCGATGACTTGTTCTGCCCAAGCACCGTTATCACGTTTCACCCAATCAAAACTCTTCAGAGAAGCGACAGCTCCATGATCGGTCCAATTCACCATATCGGTGGAAGTATAAAGTAACCAGTCCAACATTTTGAATCCTTCGGCATCATCCTCATCATGAGTTGTATAAAGGAAAACGGTATCATTATATACCATCGGAGCCGGATCAGCGGTATATTTTGTTTGGATAATAGGATTTTGTGCCACTCCTGAAGTGACGGCAGTCATTGCCAACAGGAGTAATACACCCCAAAAATTCAAGTTTTTCATATTCTATCAGTTTAAACAGTTATTTGGTTATTAATACTCCACCATTGCAAGGAATAGTCAATTGCAATTCTTGTTTCTTTCCTATTCCTATTTGCTTTACGCTACCCTGCAATACCTTATCATCACTAAAAAGTCTCACCTTTTCTCCATTGGAGAACATCGGCAAATTAACTTTAAGTTTCAGTGTTTCCTTCTGCGCATTTACTCCGGCAATATACCATTTGTCTCCATGACGACGGGCAAGAATAACGTATTTACCAGGATAACCGTCAATGAAACGTACCTCATCCCAAGTCGTTGGAACCTCTTTCATAAAATCAATAGCCCATGCAGGAGCATCGGTCAGGTTATTCGGTGCCAAAGCAAAATGCTGTACCGGACTCTGAAATAGAACCGCCGTAGCCAGTGCGTAGACATCTGATGTTACCCGCCGGCTTCCCCGTGGAGCATTATCCGCATTATAATATTTGTTCAATGCACTACCTCCAAAATCCATGCTACCCACAGTATTACGAATAAACGGGTGCAAGGTAGCATTAAAGGCCTCATTATCACAGCTGCCTTGAGAGAAATGAAGATTTTCACTAGCCAATACAGCCTCACTCGATGCGAAGTTAGGATACATACGTTCCCAGCCACGAGGCAAAGTACATCCATGGAAAATAACTAAAAGACCGTACTCGTTTGCATCCGACAAGATATCCTCATACAACTGCATAGTCATTTGCTTGTCACCTCCGAAAAAGTCAACTTTTATTCCACGGATACCAATGCTTTGCATCCATTTCATCTCCTTACGTCTGGCTATCGCATTATCCATAATACCTCTCGGAGTTTGCGGAGCATCATTCCAATACCCATTCGAATTATACCACAAATAAAGAGCTACCCCTTTGTCCTTCCCATATTTAGCCAATTCTTCAATTTTATCACGTCCTATTTGCTTATCCCACAAGGCATCCACCAACACGGACTGGTAGCCCATTGCTGCCGAAAAATCAATATACCGGAGTTGCTCTTTATAATTAGTACTTCCATCCATACCGATAATCCAGCTCCATGAACCCCGTCCATACGTATACTCTCCTTTTGCCGGATAAAGCGGTTTTACAACATCAAAAGGAACCGTTGTCTCCACTATTGGAGCCAAAGTCTTGCCCACAGTAATAGTACGCCAAGGCGTCTCGCCCGGCAACGCTATCCCCGGAGAAACCGTACCATTCCCATTTGCTTCACCTTCTTGCGGAAATCCAATGGTATACACCCCTTCTTTGTGTCCCAACAAACGGCTTGCGCAATATCCGCCATTTACTCCCGTTTCGGAAACAAGCACCCAACCGTTATCTCCATTACGGAACAGACAGGGAAATGTATATCCTTCTCCCCAGCCATTTTTCCCTGCGACATCATCTGCCGTATAAGACGTCTCATAACTTGGAGAAGTACGGGCAAATCCTCCCATCGGTTTACTTTGCGGACAAAGGAAAGTGGTGGTTCCGTCAGGAAACGCAAATCCTGTAGCTTCTTGCTTAATCACACAACTTAGTGTCTCACCTTGCGGATACATCCTATATTTAAAAGCAACATCGTTATTACTTATGCGGAATATAACATCATAAATTGTTTTCCCTTGTTGTGTAAACGAAAATACAGCTTCATTCGCCACATAATGTACCTTGCTCTTTTTAATAGAAGCCAACTCGTATGTTTCATCTATTTTATTGGTTGAAACATTCTTCTCCAGCGACATCCCCGATGAGAAATCTCCTATATTTGCAATAATCCCCAATGGAGATGGCTTCAAAAAGAGAACATTATCATAACTAACAGAATAAGAGGGCCTTCCATTCATATCTGAGACTGTTACTACCAACTTTCCATCAGGACTTGTTATCTGTTTATTTTCTGCACTTGCAACGCTACTACCCAATAGCATAGCCATTACTATAAAAAACTTCATCATATTTCTACTTTTCAGATTCTTTTCTACTGACATAATCACACATTTTATTACAATCAAAACTTTACAGAAATTGCCTTCCCATTATAATCGACGCTTTTTTGAGTTCCGTCCTGAAGAGTTACAGTAAATTTACGGTTCTTCAACATTCCCTCATACGTACCTTTTCTTGCCCCTATCGTCAATTTACGAGATACATTATTCCAAGAGATTGGAATTTCCGTATAAGCTCCTTTTTCGTAATTGTAATTATCAAATTCATCTTCATATAAAATGAAGTATCCATTCGCACCCGCATATACCTTCAATTCAAGATGATCCCACGGTTTTTCAGTGGCATACTGAACTTGTGGACCGACAGGAATGATACTACCCGCTTTTACATACAATGGAATAACATCCAGTGTAGTCTCTTTGGTAATTTCCTTTCCGCCTTCATGTTTCTCGTTTGTCCAGAAGTCATACCATAGCGTTCCTGCCGGTAAGTATATGTTAGTAGATTTCGTTTCCATGAAATCCACAGCAACGTCAGTTTTTGTTTTTTTCGCTCCATCTCTGTTCCATCCTTCTTCTTCGGAGACTTTTACCACAGCTTCCGGTGTATATTGTGCATGAGCAATCGGAGCCACAAGGAGCGATTTTCCAAACATATATTCGTCATTGATATCCCACACCTTTCTGTCATCTACAAAATCCATCATCAAAGCGCGCATAAAACTCGATTGGCGATTGCTCACCTCCCAAGAAGTAGAATAAATATAAGGCAACAGAGAGTAACGCAAACCTATCATCTTCTCGATAGCATCATATACAGGCTCACCCTTCTTTCCGAACTTATAGATTTCCCTATAAACATCCGTCCCGTGCGAACGCATCATCGGATTGAACGTTCCAAACTGCAACCAACGCACATAAAGTTCCTGATACAATGGATTTTTTGAAGCACTATCATCATTCCAGCTTTTATTATAATGTCCTGCAAAAAAGCCACCAATATCACTATTCCAGTGAGGCATACCACACAAAGAAAAGTTTAATCCGGCAGGAATCTGATTTCTAAAACTCTCCCATGTGGAAGCGACATCACCACTCCATACATTTGCACCATAACGTTGCTGCCCCAAGAATCCCGAACGAGTTAAAATAAACACACGTTTGTCCGAAGTCACTGCACGCTGATGGTCGTAAACCCCTCCGACAGTCATCAACGGATAAGCATTGCGCACCTTACGGAACGAGCCCAGATAGGTTTTGGTATCCATATCCTCCGGCTTCCAATCCAGATGATCGGGTTCGGTAGAGTCCATCCACCAGGCATCCATTCCCAGCTTGAAAATTCCATCATTCAGATATTGCCAATAAATATCACGCGCTTCAGGATTGTAAGCATCATACACTCTTACACCGGAAGGATATTCCATGTTGGGGGGCCATGACTCCAATCCCGATTGCGGCCAGGTAGTGAAGTTAAACAACATTCCTTTTTTATCCAATTCTCTATAAGGCTTGGTCATCGGTCCGAATGACGACCAGATAGATATAGCCATGTGTGCGTTCATCGCATGGACATCCTCAATCATCTTTTGAGGATGATTGAAAGTCGGATTCTGGAAATCCATCGCATTCCACAAATAGTTATGCCCCCAATATTGCCAATCCTGAATAATACCATCCAAGGGAACACCCAATTCACGATATTTACGAACAACGTCTACCACTTCCTCCTGGCTCTTATATCTTTCTTTACTTTGCCAGTAACCATAAGTCCATAAAGGAAACATCGGTGCTTGCCCGGTCAGGCTGCGTACCTGTGCTATAACACCGTCGGCATTTTTCCCATACATGAAGTAATAATCCACACAGTCACCTACTTCAGAACGGAAAGATGTTTCAACTTCGTTATCCGTAAAAAGAGTCGGCGAATAGTTATCCCAAAACACACCATATCCTTTAGTAGACTGGAAGAAAGGTGACACATCTTCAACATTTCCCTGTATCAGATTTTTAGTCATGTTCCGCTGAATCATCTTTCCATTTTGCAATTGTCCCAAACCATAAATGGCTTCCTCCTTATCTAATACAAAAGGTTGATAAACCTGATAAGTTTTTGTCCCGGCATCATCGGAATCGATAAACTGCATACCGGATTTCTCTGCCAATACTGATTTGCCATCCTTTGAGAAATAAGAAACAATTCCCGTCCCGGTGTCCACACTGACACTTAGTTCACTGGTGTTCAATACAATCTTATTATCTTGTATATCAGCTTTGAAACTCACCTTTTCAGGTTTGGCAATTACAGAAAGACTCTGTTTTTCATAGACAACACCTTCCGGTGACTTTATTACTCTCGCCACAGCAGGCGCAAAGAATTGTACTTCTATATCCACTGCATTTACAGTGGTTTTGATGCCGGACGATGTTTTCTGATAGTTCTGTGCGAATAAAATATTTGTGCTGAAGCATAAACATATACCCCAAAATAGATGATGTATTTTCATAATTATGGAATGATAAGGTTTCTAATTAATTACCAACAGATGTTGCATACAGTCCGATCATTGCTCCTGTAAAGCCACCAGCCACATTGGTAGAAAGAATATCACCGGAAACGGTTCCTCCTACATTTGTAAAACTTTTGCCATCAATCGAATAATTAAAACGATAATCATCTCCATTGGCTGCTACTTGCAGTGTCACAGGTTTCTCTATTTCTATTTTCACCTCAGCCAGGACACTCGCTTGTCCTTTTTCGGTTCTTTGCAGCATCAGGTAATGGTCTTTTCCCTTTTTAGTGATACCGAAAACATAGTGATATCTTTCATTTTGATAACATGTTATACCGGCAAAATCTTTCTCATTTTTCGGTTTGTACTCCATGGTTGCCGCCGCGGTAAATTGATTATGCTGCTGACGGTAGAACAAGGTAGAAATAGGTTTCACTTCATTGATATTTGAGGTAAAAGGGATGATCCGCACCCCTTTATCGGTCATCTCAACGAAATCCTCACGAGGTCCTCTAAGACCGATCCATCTAAGGTCTAATGTCTTATCGGAGAAATCATCCTTAAAGACAAAGTTGCCACTAGGCAAATAACCGTTTTTCCCTGTTTGGTTCTCAACTACCGAAGGCATCTTCAATGTAGGTTTCATAGGGATAAGCCCATTTTCGAAAACGGGAAATGTTCCGCTCCAGTCCACCGGAAGAATAAAAGTTTCGCGTCCGGTATTCACTCTGTTCTTCTCATTGGGGCGTATTCCTAAAAATACACCATAATATTTTCCGTCGGGTCCCTCCACTAAGTCTGCATGACCAGCCCAGTCTACTTTATTCGCCCGGTTTGCAGGAAAATAACGTTGAGTTAAAATAGGATTATTATTTGACGGAAGATAAGGTCCTTTCGGATGATCACTTACAAAAATGACTTCGCTATGCCAGCCTCCGGTTCCTCCTTCCGCACACATTAAATAATAACGTCCATCTTTCTTATAGATATGAGGAGCTTCAATCCATATCGGCTTTTCTTCTATATTGACGCCACCGTTTACAATGATCCGGTCTGTCCCCGGAACCACTTTATCATTCTCCATATCATAATCCCATATTTTTATAACACGGTGTCCCGAGTAACGCTCGTTTGCTTTAGCAGGAGCATCATTATGTACCACGTATGCCTTGCCATTATCATCAAAGAAAAGAGAAGGATCAATGCCTTCAAATTGAAGTTTGATCGGATCACTCCAGCCATTCTCCGGATTCTTTGTCTTTACCACCATATTTCCAAAGCCACCGGAAAATTGAGTGGTTATCATATAAAACGTATCATTATTGGGATTATATCTTATAGCAGGAGCATATACACCAGCACTAATACCACAATCTTCAACCTTTAATTGTGACGTTCTGTCCAGCACATGGCCGATTTGTTTCCAGTTGACCAGATCATTAGAATGGAAAATAGGTACCCCGGGGAACATAGCAAAAGATGAGCACACTAAATAATAATCATTCCCTTTCCGCGTTATACTCGGATCGGGATAGCAACCCTGCAAAATAGGATTATAGAACTCACCCGGCTTTAAAGGATTGTTTTGATAAATAGCATCCTCCCCCTGATAAATAAATTGCGTAAAGACAGGAGCATTTTTTGTTATTTTACCCTTGCCACTCACCTCCATATTAAAAAACAGCATAATAAATACGACAAGCCCCACGGATTGCCAGCCCGACAAAATCAATTTTAATGTTCTCATATTATCACTTTTTATTTTCTATAATTTCCTGTTCCATAGTAGTGTTTGCAAATGTATCGATTCGGTTTTATCATATATGTACAATCATGATACAGGCATCTATATACAGGTTACATTTATCACAGACATGTAACATGATTCTTTTCTGATGTAACAAAAAGCCCAAAAACAGAAAAATGGTAAGATAAATAACTACATTACCTATTATTTCAGCACTTTTATCTTCCATCATATAAAATGCTGAATATCAATAATTAGCAAATATTCATTTTCCTTTAAAAGAAAGCCCCCGTTGGTTTAAAAGAAACGGGGGCTTGGTTTAAAAGAAACGACCCGTTCCTTTTAAAGGAACAAGGTCGTTCTTTCTTTATTCATTCAATAAATAAATCCGGATTGTCTATCTGTAAAAATAAACAAAATTCCAAAGCGGTATTACTGTACGTTCATTACAATCGTTTTCAACTTATTTCTATCAGAAGTACCTCCATACAGCAATTCATAAGTACCTGCCACCGGATGCATGGTATTAGTCGCCTCATCAAACCATTCGAAACTCTCATGTGTAAGAGGAATAGCTACTGATTCAGTTTTCCCTGCCGGAATATGAGCGCGTTTGAAAGCACGCAAGGTATAACGGGGACCTTCCTTATCACCCGGACGTCTCAAATAAACCTGAACCACCTCTTCTCCATCACGTTGCCCGACATTACTTACCGGAATAGTCAATACTACATTTTCACCTTTGGCGATTGTATTCTTGCTCAATTTAGCTTCTCCATAAGTAAACGTAGTATAACTCAACCCATGACCGAATGGGAAAAGTGGTTGCTGTTGCATATATCGATAGGTACGCCCCTTCATGGAATAGTCTTCAAAGTCCGGCAATTGATTCACATCCTTATAGAAAGTGACCGGCAGGCGTCCACCAGGATTATACTCTCCCCAAAGAGCATCAACGATAGCTGTACCACCCGCCTGTCCCGGATACCATGCCTGCAGAATCGCTTCACAAGTAGTCGTTTCGGGCACTAGTCCGATAGCTGAACCGGAATAATTGATAAAGACAACCTTTTTACCAGCCTTCTTCAAAGCTTTCAACAAATCACGTTGAACGTCCGGAAGTTCAATATCCGTACGGTCACCACCCTTAAATCCGGGAACTTCTACCGGCATTTCCTCACCTTCCAGACTTGGAGAAATTCCACCAGCAAAAAGAATCACATCAGCATCCATTACTCTCTTCACTGCGAGGTTCAAGTCGATCCCGACCTCTTTGCCCAAATCAAAATCAAGTGTAGCCCTTTCATTCCGTTGTTTGAATAAAATCTCGATATGATACTCTTTTCCAGCTTTCGCCTGTAACGTATAGAGGTTCGTCGGATTCTTAACATATATTTTCTGGGCCACTTGCTCACCATTTATAATAAGAGTCACTTCACCATCCAGTTGGAAACGGAAAGCAACATCACCCGACTGCGAAGGACGAAAGACAGATTCATAACGAGCCGAGAAATTAGTTATCTCCACCCCAGGAGCAAAGGTAGTAGCCCCTGTCGTTGCAAAATGGAACGGAGTGGAAATCTGATCGATGGCAACGACCTCCCCTTCACGATTACGATTATTCCAGTATTCTGCCAAGAAACCGGGTTTACCATTTATGCTACATTCATCAAACAGGCTTTGGAGTGTCTTTCCGTCCACACGGTCACAACCCGGTTCGTATATGATTTGTCCTTCCGGTAGTTTGGCACGGACAGCTTCCAATAAGGTAACCGTATGTGCCGGAATACCGTTATAATTTCCCCACTGCATCACGGAGTCATTGGCATTAGGTCCCATAACAGCTACTTTCAGATGGGTATTCAGAGGCAAGATGTTGTTTTTATTCTGCAAGAGCACCAATGATTCACGGGCCATACGCAAAGCCAATGCCTGATGTTCCTTACTATTCAAGACAGAGGTTGGAATTTCCGACCAAGCCGATTGTTCGTCCATTTCTCCCAGTTCAAAACGTGCCGTCAACAAACGTTTCAATGAAATATCTATTTCTTTTTCGTCAATCAAACCGGCTTTTACAGCATCCGCCAGTGAAGCATATTCACTTCCACATTCAAGGTCTGTACCTGCCCGCACGGCACCAGCCGAGGCGTGTTCCTTATCCGGGTGAGTCTCATGCGTTCCCGGTCTATAGAAATCGGAAATCGCTCCACAGTCAGAGACTACAATGCCTTTGTATCCCCATTCATCCCGCAATATTTGCATCAACAGGCGATTGCTGCCACAACAAGGCTCTCCCTCAAAACGATTGTAGGCACACATCACTTCCTTTACATGCGCTTTCTGTACCAAATCTTTAAAAGCAGGCAGATAGGTTTCCCATAAATCCCGGGGAGCTATATTCTCCGCATCAAAACTATGCCGGTTCCACTCCGGTCCTGAATGAACTGCAAAGTGCTTGGCGCATGCATGCAACTTATCATATCCGGCATCTTCCGGTCCTTGCAAACCACGGACTACAGCCATTCCCATTTGTCCTGTCAGATAAGGGTCTTCACCGTAGGTTTCCTGGCCACGCCCCCAACGAGGGTCACGGAATATATTGACATTCGGTGTCCAGAATGTTAATCCCTGATAGCGTTTCAGCACGCCGCTTTCACCGAAAATACGCGATTTTACGCGAGCCTCATCGGAAGTGGCATTGAACACTTCATATAATAATGAATCATTAAAAGAAGCTCCCATACCGATAGACTGGGGAAAAACAGTAGCCAATCCGGCACGTCCCACACCGTGCAACGCCTCATTCCACCATTCATATTCTTTAATTCCCAGTCGAGGGATAGCAGGTGACGCATTTTGCATTAATGATACTTTTTCTTCCAAAGTCAACCGGGGCAACAAATCCTCCGCCCGTTGTTCCGCCGTTAAAGAAGTGTCCTGGTAAGGCAGCAATTGCTTACATGCCGAAAATGATAACACCAAACAAACACCCATAATCAGTATCCAACCTCTTTTCATAATATTATACTTATTAGTTATGATTAATTTGGAAACAAAAATAGCCTATTTTCCAATAAAACAATGTTTCATTGGTTACAAATACATATTTGTGTGTTACATTGACGCATCACAGAACGAATAATCAAAAGAGTCCACATCCACATAACCGCCCACGGAACGTGTAGCATAGTTAAATATGGCAAACTTACTGCCCATGAACATACGAGTGTAGTCAAATTTCATCTTAATAGGCAGACCGACAGGTAGCCATGTTTTCCCATCAAGACTATAAGAAAAACGAGCCTCATCCCGTCCATTGGTAAAGTCACCTTCCACACGCAAGTAGACAAGCTCTTTGTTAAGAGGTATACGGGCTTGTTCGGTCATATCCACACGGCTAATGGCACGCTTTGTTTTCTCAAACACGCTTTTCTGTTCACTCATCACAAGAGACAGTTTATTTCCGTTCTTTTCAATCGTAAGCACACCGCTGTCACCATTAAAAGCCGATAATCCCGCACGGTCGCCATCTTTCATACCCCCCAGAGAGAGACTGACAGTGCCCATACATTTCGGTCCTACCATACGTTGAGTCAACGTATTGGGAGCAACAAACAGGTTATCTACCACACGGGAGGTTTTCAAACGCAGAAATCCGGGACGGTCGGTAAGACTCCATGCCTGATCGACGGGGTTATGATTCCACTGCCAATAGAGGGAAAGCCCGGAAGCGGAAAAATCATCCGAACCGCAGATACCCTCCATTGACATATACGATAAAGTGGTATCATTCGGAATGTGCCCATCCTTGTCTCCCAGCATAGGCCAACCATCTTCCGTCCATGTACAAGGCATAAGACACGGCACACGTCCTACACCACCACGATCCTGAAAAATCAGTCCGTACCATTCACCGTTTTTCCCGTCTACGATGCATCCCTGACCAACACCGCCATGCCCGTCGAACTCCGTTTCAAGAATGACACGCTTTTCGTAAGGTCCGGTAATCTTATCGGCACGATAGCATACTTCACGACGCAGACGGCCGGGAATACTCCAATCCATAGAAATCATCAGCAAATAATATTTTCCATTATGCTTGATGACGGAACTACCTTCCAACAGACCTTGTTCGTCAGCATCCCGTTCAAATATTTGCTGATTGATGCCACCGGGAAGCACATCGGTCAAATCGGGTTTCAGCTCTGTAAGCTGTCCTGTACTGTGAAAGAGATACACCCGCCCGTCATCATCAAACAGAAGCGAACCGTCATGGAAATGCGGGGGGCGCGAAAGAAGTTTCCAGGGACCGGCCGGATCTGCCGCAGTATAGACAAACCCGCGTCCGGGCGCGCCATTGGCTGTAAACCATACATAGAATTTTCCGTCATGATAGCGGATAGATGATGCCCATTGTCCTTGCCCGTAAGCAGTGCCTTCGAGCAGATCATAACGGGGACCATCGTCAATGCGGGGAAATACGTAGCTGATAGTTTCCCAATGTTTCATGTCCGGCGAACGCATGATTGGCGCTCCCGGCATCAGGTGCATAGTAGTGGAAACCATGTAAAAGTAATCGCCTGCGCGACACACCGACATATCGGGCACGTCAGCATAAAGAATAGGATTACGGTATTGTGCTCCGGCTGATAGCGGGAAGAACAATGTAAAAAGAGTACACAGCAGAATAGTGTTGATTTTTATTTTCAGCATAATCATCGTTTTTTTATTAACTGGCTACATTATCTATTATTTGAAAGCTAATTATTTAAAATGTTCCTTGTTATCTTCCACATCACAAAAATAGAAAATGCAAACAGATATATTGCCCAAAGCATGCTACATGATTTCTTTGTGATGCTACATATCGAATGAAGAATGTTACATCTATATTTACTCATGTTACATCACCCTATCTCCCAAAGAGAGGAGACTGTATTCAGCCTCCTCTCACTTATTACATACCCGGAACAACGAGTATCAACAACTATTCTTATTACAAGAACTTATCAGAACTCAACCAAGATACGGAACACCTTTCCCGGATTAGCAGTCCATTCCTGCATAGCTTCCAAAGCTCCTTCCGGTTTTGCTATCTTCGAAATCAGTTCTTCCACCGGACAATTCCCTTCTTTCATATAATTAATAACCGCACGGAAATCTGCCGGCAACGCATTTCTGGAACCACGAATATCCAGTTCTTTCTGAACGAAATATTTCGTTTGGAAAGCTACTTCGCTTTTGGCATAACCGATGCAAACCACACGCCCCGTAAATCCGACTTCATCCACCGCCATCACATAAGTGACCGGACTGCCGACAGCTTCAATCACCACATCGGCACCGAAGCCCTCTGTTATCTGTTGCATCCGTTCGTGTACATTTTCTGTCTTGGAGTTAATCACATAAGAAGCACCTACCTTTTTCGCCAGTTCCAGTTTCTCGTCATCCAAGTCGACAGCAATGACCGTTGCCCCTCTCAAAGCAGCACGTACAATGGCACCGATACCAATCATACCGCAGCCAATAACCATCACATATTCATAATCGATCACCTGCGCACGAGATACCGCATGGAATCCGACACTCATCGGCTCAATCAACGCACAATCGCGAGGAGAGATATTACCAGCCGGAATAATCTTCGTCCAAGGTAAAACTGCATATTCGCACATCACTCCATTGCGCTGTACCCCTAACGTTTCATTATGCTCACAGGCATTGACACGACCATTACGACAGGAAGCACATTTACCACAATTGGTATATGGATTCAATGTCACGTTCATCCCTTTTTCAAAGCCGGTCGGAACATTCGGACCAATCTCCTCAATCACCGCTCCTACCTCATGTCCCGGGATTACCGGTAACTTCACCATTGGGTTACGTCCTAAAAAGGTATTCAGGTCGGAGCCACAGAAACCCACATACTTGATTCTTACTAATACTTCACCGGCACCAACGGTCGGTTTTTCCAGTTCAACCACCTTCATTTCGGAGGGATTGACAATTTGAACTGCTTTCATTGGATATGTTTGATAAATAAATTTATTAATCGATTACTTTATAACCTTTCCAGCCGTAATACGCACAGAAGACAAAACAAATCATCGGTACACAATAGGCCATATAATAGATATGCTCATTGGCATGCATGAAATAAGCCGTCAACTGTGGCAGGCAGGCATTGCCGACAATAGCCATTACCAGAAATGCCGAACCGCTCTTTGTCTGACTCCCCAGTCCTTTTAGCGCCAATGAGAACTGCGTGGGGTACATTATAGACATAAAGAAAGAGATAGCCAACATTGCGTATAGCCCGATCATACCTCCCCATATCATCACTACCCCGCACAAAAGAATATTCATCAAGGCGTAAACCAGTAGCATATCCTGTGGACGGAATTTCACCATCAATCCGGTACCGATCCAACGCCCCAAAAGAAATGCAAGCATATACAATCCGAAGAAGGTAGTCGCTGTATCTTCCGGCAATCCGGCATAAGTGCAACAGTAAACCAGGAACAAACTGTTTATCGCCGTCTGTCCGCCGTTATAGAAGAATTGCGCAATCACTCCCCACCGCAAGTGTGAATGCTTCAATACACCGAAGTCTATCAGTTTTTCTTTCTGGCTGCCCTCTTTCGTTTTACCCGAAGAAGTCGTTTTATCGGAAGAAGCCGTTTCTCCTTCGTCCCCAATCTTTGGCAATTTTGAAAAGATGAAGACAACAGCTATGGCAATCAACAGTATAGCCAATATCAGATAAGGGAGTTTCATGGCATCCGTTTCCAATTGGATATAGGCCTGCCAGCCTCCCGGATAATCTACAGGAAGGGTCTCTCGCGTGTAATGAGTTCCGCTAAGGATGAGCTTACTCAAAAACATGGCAGCGATAAAAGCTCCGAGTCCATTGAAAGACTGCGCCAGATTCAATCGGCGGGGAGCTGTTTCGGGGGCTCCTAAAACCGTCACATACGGATTGGCAGCTGTCTCCAGAAAGCACATTCCCGTAGCGATAATAAAGAAGATACAGAGGTAAGCCCAATATTCTTTTAAAATGGCGGCGGGAAAGAAAAGCAGGCCTCCGATTGCTGCTAATACCAGTCCGAAAATAATTCCCGCCTTATAGCTGTAACGTTTCATAAACATCGCTATGGGGATGGGGAAAATAAAATAAGCCAACCAGTAGGCAGTCTCGGTAAAGGAGGCTTCAAAGGTATTCAGTTCACATGTCTTCATCAATTGCCGGATCATCGTGGGAAGCAGATTGCTGCTTATCGCCCACAGAAAGAAAAGGCAGAAAACTAACGCTAAAGGTATTGTATATGTATTCTTTTTCATGGTATAAATCTAGTTTTACAATAAGGATGTTTTCTCTATCATTCGGACATGTTCTTGATGTAAGGAAGTACGGGGAGATCCGTGAATCCATAGAAGTTCCGGGCATTTTCTCCCAAAAAGAGTCTTTTGTCCTCTTCCGTCAACTCGGAAGACTTCACCACAAAATCGTATGACATCTTGTAGGTGATTGCTGTAATGGTGCGCGGATAGTCCGATCCCCACATCAGTTTCTCCATGCCAACTAAATCCGCCGCTTCCCGAATGGCTTTCACTGCTCCTTTGAAAGGATAAAATTCATCATTGAAAAGCCAGGTGATTCCGCCGGATTCAATCATCACATTGGGATGACGTGCCAGGCGGATTTGTTCTTTCCAGTCCGGACGTGTCACCATTCCGAAGTGCCCGACAGCTATTTTTAGGCGGGGACATTCCTGAATAATCTCTTCCACTTCGGGAACCTGTGTTGCTCCGTCAGCCAAATCGATGGAGAGCATGACATTCCGTTCTTCCATAGAATGAAACATCTGCATCATTTCCTCATTATTCAGCATTACCCGTCCCTCTTTTAACAACAAGCGTTGGGCAGGTATTTTTATAGCCTTAAAACCTTTGGCTATAAGCTCTTTCGCCTGCTCCAGAAATCCAGGTTTGCGGAACTCACACATTCCGCAAACAAAGAAACGGTTGGGATAATGGGAAACGACTTCCGACAAATAATCATTCTGAATACCGTCAATAAACTCTTGGGTAATGACAGCCGCAGCCACTTGCGCATAGTCCATATTCGAAAGAAAAACTTCCGCGCTATTCACTCCGTCTATCATAAAGGGCGGAACCATTTGCCGGATTTCTCCCATAAATTCCGAACGGCCATTTTCCAAAGTCCGGATAGGCAATCCGTCCACAACAGTATCCTGCCGTAACCACAGATGGGCGTGCGCATCAATAATTGTATAGTCCATACGAATGACGCTGTTTTATGAGTTTGCCCAACTTACACGTTTCTGCTCTCCGATAATCTCCTGTACTTCTCGAACGAGTTCCCAGTCAATAGGTTCTTCGATGAAAGCGATGTTCTTTTTCACATTCTCCGGATTAGTTGTACTAAATAAAGTCGTTGCTATACGAGGATTGCTGACGGAGAACTGCATAGCCAGTTTCTCAATCGGATAATTCTTAGCTTTGCAATGTTCCATTGCTTTACGGCAAGCCTCTACCAAGGGGTTGGGAGCCGGATGCCAGGCAGGAACACCACGTTCACTCAACAGTCCCATTGAAAGGGGAGAAGCATTAATCACGCCGATTTCTTTGGATTCGAAGTAGTCCAGGAAGTCTGCTAATTTATCATCACACAGGCAATAATGGCAGAAGCTAAGCACAGATTCAATCGTACCGCTTGGTGAATGGTCGATTACCCATTTCAAGTTTTCGAGTTGCAAGTCGGTAATTCCAACGTGTCCTACCACTCCTTTTTCACGCAACTCAACCAAAGCAGGCAGAGTTTCATTAACTACCTGGTTCAAATCGGCAAATTCAACATCGTGTACATTTATCAGATCGATAAAATCTATATTCAGACGTTCCATGCTCTCATACACACTTTCCGTCGCACGTTTTGCAGAGTAATCCCACAGATTCACTCCATCTTTTCCATAACGTCCCACTTTGGTAGAAAGGTAATAACGGTCGCGAGGAAGATCTTTAAGCGCCTTTCCTAAAACAGTTTCCGCCTTATAATGTCCGTAATAAGGAGACACATCGATAAAGTTCATTCCTGCCTCAACAGCGGTAAACACAGCCTGAATGCCTTCTTTTTCTTTCAAATCATGGAAAACTCCTCCTAAAGAAGAAGCTCCAAAACTAAGAGATGATACTTTCATCCCTGTCTTTCCGATTTCATGGTATTGCATACTTTTAGGTTTTAAATCATTTTGTATGCGACAAAAATAGGTCAGTAATAGTTTCAGTGCAGCAGAGAGCGGTCGAAAAACCAACGTAACGGTTTACGTAAAAAATATTGCTTCAGATGCTTTTAATTTTCCGGGAATGTGCTTTCTTTGTAAAAAGAATCTAAGTTGCAGTCTTTCAAATGGAAAACCGGAAACATACTTCACTCAAAGATCTCGCCCAAGCATTGGGGGTATCAATTCCTACTGTATCCAGGGCACTAAAAGATAGTCCGGAAATCAGCCGTGAACTTTGCGCCAAAGCAAAGGCACTGGCTAAAGAGATGAACTACCGCCCCAATCCTTTTGCCATGAGCCTGCGGAAAAATGCGCCACGTATCATCGGAGTGATCGTTCCGGATATTGTCACTCATTTCTTTGCATCAATTCTGAATGGAATAGAGAATATGGCTATTGCCAACGGATATTTCGTGATTATCACGACCTCGCATGAATCTTACGAGCATGAAAAAAGAAATATTGAGAATCTGGTCAATATGCGCGTGGAAGGTATCATCGCCTGTCTGTCTCAAGAAACAACCGATTTCTCCCACATCTCCGCCTTGAAAGACATTAATATGCCACTTATCCTGTTCGACCGTGTTTGCCTGACCGACCAATTTTCATCGGTGATAGCAGATGGGGCCCAATCCGCACAGATAGCTACACAGCATCTTCTGGATAATGGAAGTAAGCGGGTAGCTTTTATCGGAGGAGCCAATCATCTGGATATTGTAAAGAGAAGAAAACATGGCTATCTGGAAGCCTTGCGTGAAAATCGTATTCCGATCGAAAAAGAGTTGGTAGTCTGCCGGAAGATTGATTATGAGGAAGGCAAGATTGCCACAGAAACTTTACTGTCACTTCCACAGCCTCCGGATGCTATTCTTGCCATGAATGACACATTGGCTTTCGCAGCAATGGAAGTTATCAAAAATCACGGCCTCCGGATTCCGAATGATGTGGCAATCATCGGGTATACAGACGAGCAGCATGCTAATTATGTGGAACCGAAATTATCAGCAGTATCACATCAGACCTATAAAATGGGAGAAACTGCCTGCCAACTACTTATCGATCAGATAAAAGGAGATAAGACTATCAAGCAGGTAACGATTCCGACACATTTGCAGATTAGGGAGAGTAGTATAAAATACGATAAGAAAAAATAAAAACAAGACACGATTTATACCTAAAAAGAAAAAGTTATTTGACGTTCTATAAACAATCAAACAACTTTTTCTTAAATAACAATATATTTTTTAATCTTTTGACGGCTCCGACTTCTTCTGAATACTATCTGCATCAAGCAGTTGAATATCAAAAATCAAAGCTGAATAACCAGGAATGAGAGTTGTATTACTATTTCCGGTACTGCCATAACAATATTTCCAAGGTATATATATCAACCAACGTTCACCAACTTTCATATGAGGTATTGCTTCTTTCCAGCCTTCTATTACACTACCGGACAAATCGAATGACACTGGAGGGGTATCCGGTTGAGAGGCATTCGAATCTCCATCCACCGGATCAGCTCCCTCAAAACCATCGAAACGTTCACCCAATATATTCGTACCTTTATAGAAAGCCTTCACAACCGCTGTGGATGTCGGCTTCTCTCCGAGAACTTCCGTATGTACGCTATTCACAGTGATCGGAGTTTTCGTCTTATAATAAATATAATCATTGCCTTGTTCCACTTTAATCCGTAGTAACAGAGGGTCAGTTCCCGCTTCAAACACATTTGCCAAAGAATCAATAAATGATTCATTGCGTGAACGCCAATTATCATACTTGTCTACTGTTTCCGTTTCACTACAAGCAGTGAACGCCAAAGCCAGCAATACTAAGGAGAATAAATAGATCTTTTTACTCATTCGTTAAAGGTTTATTGTAAAGTTTTCAATAGAGAAGTGATGCTTACTCTGTCTGCAATAATGTTATTCAGTTCAGAGATAGCTACACGCTCTTGTTGCATGGTATCGCGATTACGCAATGTCACGCAGTTATCTTCTAATGTCTGATGATCGACTGTTACACAGTACGGAGTACCAATAGCATCCTGACGGCGATAACGCTTACCGATACTATCCTTTTCGTCATATTGGCAATGGAAGTGGAACTTCAGGCTGTCAATAACCTCACGGGCTTTTTCAGGCAGACCGTCTTTCTTCACCAACGGCATAACCGCCAGTTTCACCGGAGCCAAAGCAGCAGGCAATTTCAGAACCACACGGCTTTCACCATTCTCCAATTGCTCTTCGCAATAAGATGCGCTCATGATGCTAAGGAACATACGGTCAACACCGATAGAAGTTTCGATTACGTACGGAGTATAAGACTCGTTCAGTTCCGGATCGAAGTATTTGATGCTCTTGCCGGAGAACTTCTCATGTTGAGACAAGTCGAAGTTAGTACGAGAGTGAATACCTTCCACTTCTTTGAATCCGAACGGCATCAGGAATTCGATATCAGTAGCGGCATTTGCGTAGTGAGCCAGTTTATCGTGATCGTGATAACGATAGCTTGCATCGCCGAATCCAAGAGCTTTATGCCATTTCAAACGGATTTCTTTCCATTTCTTGAACCAGTCAAGTTCAGTTCCCGGTTTTACAAAGAACTGCATTTCCATCTGTTCGAACTCACGCATACGGAAGATGAACTGACGGGCAACGATCTCGTTACGGAAAGCCTTACCAATCTGTGCAATACCGAAAGGAACTTTCATACGACCCGTCTTCTGTACATTGAGGTAGTTTACAAAAATACCTTGTGCAGTTTCCGGACGAAGATAAATCTTCATTGCTCCTTCGGAAGTAGAACCCATTTCAGTAGAGAACATCAGATTAAACTGACGAACTTCTGTCCAGTTCTTTGTACCGGAGATCGGGCATACGATTTCTTCATCAATAATGATCTGACGCAATTCTTCCAGATTACCGTCGTTCAGAGCTTTAGCAAAGCGAGTGTGAAGTGCGTCGCGTTTTGCCTGATGCTCCAATACACGTCCGTTGGTAGAACGGAATTGAGCCTCATCAAAAGATTCGCCGAATCTCTTGGCAGCTTTCGCTACTTCTTTATTGATTTTATCGTCATACTTAGCCAGCTGATCTTCGATCAACACGTCAGCACGATAACGTTTCTTAGAGTCTTTATTGTCAATCAAAGGGTCATTGAATGCGTCTACGTGTCCGGAAGCCTTCCAGATAGTAGGATGCATAAAGATGGCAGAGTCGATACCGACAATGTTCTCGTGCAACAGCACCATGCTGTCCCACCAGTATTTCTTGATGTTATTTTTCAATTCAACGCCCATCTGACCGTAGTCATACACAGCGCCTAGTCCGTCGTAGATATCGCTCGAAGGGAATACGAAACCATACTCTTTGCAATGCGATACAAGCTTCTTAAAAACGTCTTCTTGTGCCATTTTCTTTTCTATATCTATTAATTTGAATTTGCTTTTTTCGTAAAAAGTGCCACAAAGATAGGGATTTATCTCATAAATAAGACAGGGAGGGTATTAATTTATCTTATTCCTGAACTTCTTCCTCGATTTCCGGTGCCACCATACGGTCATATTCTTCCCGCTCCTGCTCCCGGTCCGCTTTCTTCATTTCTTTGGTCAGCATCTCTTCGGGCATATACAGATTAAAAGGAATACGCATGCATTTCATCTTTTTCACTTCCCGGCTAAATTCAGGACAAGCCACGAAATAGACACGTGAAACGGACACCTTTCCCGGGGTTACCTGTTCGGGGCGTTCAAATCCCGGACTGGTCAGTGACGTATGAAATGTGCCAAGTCCTTCGATAGTAACCGGCTGTCCGATAGACAACAGACTACGGATAGCATCAACCATTTCCGTCAATATACCATCTATCTGCCCGCGATGAAATCCACTCCGTTTTTCCATGTACTCGGCAAATTCTCTATTCCGAATCGGATCTATCAGTTTTTTGGGTACACCATACCATAATTCTTTTCTTTCTCCCGATGTTAAATCGGCTTTTTTTCTCACTACATAAGGCACTGCCATCGTTTATACTCCTTTCTTTTTTCGTTTATACTCGCGTTCTATCTGACACCCGGGTGTCAACACCATTGAGACCCGGGTGTCAAGCATACCAACACCCGGGTGTCAGTGCTCATGAGACCCGGGTGTCAGATAAGTGTTGGCTGCAACAAAATTAAGTCTTTATTGCGAGAGAACAAAAGAATTCTTCTATATTTGTGCATCCCTACATTATACTAAAGAAAAACATAGAACTATGATTAAGATTCTTCTATTGATAGACTATTCAAGCGAATTTGACAGGAAACTGCTACGGGGACTTGTCCAATACTCCAAAGAAAACGGCCCCTGGCTCTTTTACCGACTACCTTCTTATTATAGCACAATGCATGGCGAACAAGGCATTCTGAAATGGGCGAAAGAATGGAAAGCCGACGCCATTATCGGTCAGTGGAATAACGATACGATCGATTTGCAGAAGGAGCTGAATATTCCAGTAGTACTACAAAACTACCATCACCGGAGCGTCACTTACTCTAATCTGACAGGTGATTATAAAGGAACGGGAAGAATGGCAGCCCAGTTTTTTGCCAAAAGAATGTTTCGCAATTTTGCTTATTTCGGCGTTAAAGGGGTGGTTTGGTCTGACGAACGCTGCGAAGGGTATCGGCAGGAAGTGAAACGTATCGGAGGCGAATTTTTCAGTTTCGAATCTGATAAACAGGAAGATGAGATAAGGATGGAAGTCAGCCAATGGTTACAGCAACTCCCCAAGCCAGTCGCTCTATTTTGTTGTGATGATGCGCACGCCCTGTTCATTTCTGAAACTTGCCGGATGAACAACATTCATATCCCCGAAGAAATCGCTCTATTGGGTGTAGATAACGACGAACTGATGTGTAATATTTCCGACCCACCCATTTCATCCATAGAGCTGGAAGTAGAAAGAGGAGGCTATTCTATCGGCAGACTCATCCACCAACAAATAAAGAAAGAACATGAAGGCACTTTCAATATTGTTATCAACCCCATCCGCATCGAACTACGCCAATCGACGGAGAAACACAATATCAAAGACCCTTATATTCTCGAAGTGGTGAAATATATAGATTCACATTACAGCTCCGACCTGACGATAGAATCTTTGCTTGCCAACATTCCGTTATCGCGCAGAAACTTTGAGGTGAAATTCAAGAATGCGATGAATACCTCTATATATCAATATATTCTGAATTGCCGTTGTAACCATCTGGCGGATTTATTGCTCACGACAGATCGGTCTTTAGCTGATTTGGCAATAGAGGTAGGGTTCAAAGATTATAATAATATCTCGCGCGTCTTTAAAAAATATAAAGGTTGTTCACCTCTTGAATATCGCCAAAAGAAGACTAGTCATATTTAATCTTCGTTTTTTGAATAGTACTTTTCGTTTTTACTATAAAAACTATTATAGAAACAACCTACTTTTGTCATAAAAGTTAATACTCTCTCAATTTAACGAAGAATGTATTAGCTATACCCAATCTTTGTTATATCCTTAAATAAATATATTCTAAAATGTCAAATACCATTCAAAAACACAGCAAAAGGAAAGCGCAGCTAACAATAAAGTTCGGATTTTCCAAACAGTTTTTTATATACTATATAATTATCTGCATAGGGTTCTGCACAGCTAGTTGTATAGAGAATAAACAAACTAATTCACTGCAATATAATACAAAAGCATGGAATAAAATAAAAGATTATTTCAATCCGCCAGTGATATATAAAGATAATTATGGAAATTATCGTTCCCCTCTGTTACTGAATAATGGAGACACTATCAAGAATGTAAATGATTGGAATAAAAAACGAAAAAAAATAAAAGATACATGGATGAATTTAATGGGGAAATGGCCTCCTATAATTAAAAATCAAAAATTTGAAATATTAGATACGCTTAAACGTGAGAACTTCTATCAATATCGTGTCCGCTTCTATTGGGTTCCTAATGAACAAACAGAAGGGAATTTACTAATCCCTGAT
>ERZ773252.1476-NODE-1476-length-23101-cov-3.778183_pt1 | contig 23101 bp, 23 predicted proteins | sample MGYA00580517_ERZ773252 | MGnify/ENA primary metagenome ERZ773252 (study PRJEB29015, sample SAMEA2737766) | human gut metagenome | biome: human gut; feature: human-associated habitat; material: faeces | place: China | collected 2012 ...
GAGGAAATCCGTGGGACAGAGAATACCGGAAAAAGAAATCGCTAACTTCCAGTTTTACGAACTAAATTGTAACAAAATAAAAAGTCGTTTAAAGCTGCCGATTAGCACACAACAGCTTTTTGGGATGATGGTTGTGTTTGCGGCTTACCAGCGATAAACCGTCAACGTATTGATTTCACTTTAACGGCTGACGCAAACGCAAAGAGCACCTCTATACTCAATTGAGTGCAGAGGTGCTCTTGTTATTTATCATATTCGAAAAGCTAATACAGAGCTTTTGTCGGGCATACCTGGTATTAGTACGCATTTTCTTCAAAGTAGGTGTAGATTTTTCTCGAAACATAGCTTACCAGATAAGCAATAAAAGGAAAAACTATGAAACCTACTGCCTTGCTCAATTCTCCGATTTTCCCAAACGGAACACCGCTCTTGAAAGCACAAAAAGACTGATACAAATAGTAAACTCCTGCAATCAGTCCGAAAGAAGAAATATAGCCAATTCCTTTTGCGACAAAAGAAACTGCATGAAACGCAATGGATAGTGGCGTGTAAATGATCGTCCGCAATCCGCTGAAAACAGAACTGAAAAATTTCTCCCGTTTTTCTATCTTCTTAAAATTTTTCTTTGACTTCTCATATTCTTCTTCCGTCTGAACAGTACCAAATCCTAACTCGGCAAACTTCCTTCCGATTTCCCTTGCAAGCTGTTCCTCCCGCATTTCATCATCATAGTTGTAATTGTTTATATTCACACCTCGCAATCGTTCATCAAAGCTCATATCTTATGAGTGTTCCAATCTCTAATCTTCCCCTATAACAAAGCGCAGAATCAGATTATTGATTACTTTATTCTCTTTAATGCTTTCTTCGACTTGTTCAAGCCACATTTCTTCGTTTTCTTTATCAAACGCTTCCAGTTCGGCACGCTGCTCCGGCGATAAGCCCTTGTATCGCTGCTCAAAATATTCTGCCCGTTCTTCCAGGGTTTCCTCTGGGTCTGTGAATCCTGCGATATCTGTTGGGAACGTATCCGGCACTAACTTTCCCTGTCTTGTCAGCCAAGCTAAGGCATCAATGAATCCCATCATGTATGTAAGGCGTTCTTTTGACGTTAGGTAGAAGTTCTCCGTCTTTAGGTACTTTGTACGGGGAGACTGTCCAAACGCCTTGTAAAGCCCCTTATCGCTTTCTAAGAGTATTCTAAGACCGTCATGGTACTGCTCGTAGTTATCAAGCACCATACTTTTCAGTGTATATAATTCGTCCGAGTTCATTTCAATCACTCCAATATAATTTATAACATAAATTATAACATATAAATCACATCTATGGAAACATAAAATCTAACATAGAGGTGATTTAGCATGAAAGAAGAAAAACTGATAATACATCCGAAACGCCCCAAGGGGGATGACGGATATAAAACCTTTTCTGTTCGTATCAGAGAGGACATTGTGCAGCGCATTGATGAAATATCGGCTCAGACAGGGCGCAGCCGAAATGAATTGATTGGTATACTGTTGGAATTTTCATTAGACCGCTGCTCCGTCGAACCTAAGTAACAAAAAATCACAGGCAGCTCCTTTGCGTAATGCAGTAGGAATCGCCTGTGATTTCTTTATTTACCGTATCGTTTAATATCCACCTGTGACAGCGTATGAACAGTGGCTTTAAGCGTTCTCAAATGCTCACGAGCCGCTTTATAATCCTTATGAGCAATGCAATCCTCAATCAGTTCTACATTGTCATTCACAATCATATCAAGCTGCTCTAACGAGGATTTCAACCCCAAAATGCGTTCAAAGTCTGTATAACGGGATTCAACTTTTTCTGCCGGGGATTCGTTTTCTTCGCACTGCAAAGGGAACGCATCCATCCACTCTTGCAGTTCGGCTTGTGTGATATCCCCGTTCTCCCATTTGCGTCTCTCATTATACCATGCTTGTAACGCTTGAAGAATTGTCTCATCCTTTGTCTGGATAGCGTATTTAGGCTCTTGCGGAAGTTCGATGGGAACAAGGTCGTATTTCTCGGACAGTTCAAACAAGATGTGTACAGCATCATTATAGCTGTCGATCTGGCGGTCAATAAGTGTTTCTACTGGCACGCCGAGTCTTTGAGCGATCGATTCTAACTTATCTCTGGAAATTTGGCGATATCCAACCTCATAATTTCTTATTGCAGCTTCATTTACCCCTGCGGCTTCTGCCAATTCTGAAACGGCAGTCTTATTACGCAAACGGATTCTCTTGATTTTCTGTCCCGTTTCGATTCTCTTTTCTATCTTTATATTGTTCAAGAATTTATCCAATAAACTCATTTATTTCCCTCCAAACTGTTATGGTGTAGCGATACACCATAACACTTCAAATAATAACATCCTTTTAGGAAGAAAGCAATGGTAATCTATCGCAAACGGGGTAATCACGCAAAAATTGCCACGTCAAAAAAATGAACGCCACATAATCGTGTCAAATCACTTGACGCCGGTAAAGCAACTGTGCTATAATGCCGTTGTGGCACAAAAAAGAATAATGCCACATAACCGTGTCTAACCAGTGATAATATAAAGGAGATGAATACTATGGCAGGAGTAACCCCGTCCATCATGGAGTGTCGCAACTACTCTGTGCAGGACATTATGAACATCTATGGTGTCGGAGAGGAAAGTGTCCGCAACTTTATCAAAAAGCATCAGAAAAACAATGATTTCCGTGTATTCATGGTGGGAAAATATCTTCGTATCGACAAGAACAGTTTTGAAGATTGGTATAACAATCATCCGAACGAGTTCTAACGTCTGGTATGGGCAGAAAACCTAAGAAGAAAGACATAGCTGAATATTTGTGGCATAGCGAGCCAACCAAAATTAACGCTACCAATGACAACTGGCGCATCCGCTACGGGTATCTTGATTCTGAGGGTAAGGAACACCAGACCACCGAAACAGTGAACAACGAACGTGCGAAAAACCAGTTCGTATCCTATCTTCTGCTCCGTGAAAAGGAACATAAGGCTGCCAAGGGCACAACGGTAGCTTCCAAAGTTGATAAAACGGAGATAGAGACCGTTGAACAGCTCTTGTATGCCTATGCCGAGCATACCAAGTATCTACATACCATCGGAGACAGATATGGGTGGGACGAGGGCACTTACAGAGCGAATATCGGCAAGATTCGTAATTACATTGTTCCTGTGTTTGGCTCATTCCCTATATGGAAAATAACCCGTGTCGATATGAGACAGGGCTTCAAGGATATGCTTCAATTACCGCAAGCCAACGGGAATCATAAGGCAAATGGGGCAAGGGTATCACAGCGTACTGTTTATGATTGCAAGAAAATCATCAGCCGAGCATTTAAGTACGCTACGGATGATTTGGAGCTTATCACAGAAAACCCCATGTTGGGTGTGACTGTAAAGCAGCCGAAGTCAAGCAGGCGTGAGGTGTGGACAGAAGAACAGTTTAATTTTGCGTATGATAACTGTTCCGATCCATAGCTCAAGCTTCTAATCAGCCTTATGGTGGCATTGAGCAGCCGTATTGGAGAATGTCTTGCCTTAACATGGTCTGATGTATACGATAACGAGGACAAGCATGAACCGTCCTATATTCGTAACTACAAGGAGTTGACTTACCGCACTGAGAAATTTATTAAAGAAACAAATGGTCGGGGAATTCTCAAAGTATTCGACCAAGTTCGCAGCACTCGACCGGATGCAAAAAGACGTGCGGTCTTTCATGTTACCAAGACGGAAAAGGAAATCGAAGCAAAGACGGACAGAATCTATATAGCACCGGAAGTCATTTTCATGCTCCGTGATTATAGGCTTGTTCAGAATCAGCATAAGCAGCTTGCAGGAGACAGCTACATTGATGATGACTTGATATTTGCTCACGAGGATGGTACGCATATCAGTTCACAATACGCCGATGATATGTTCCGTTCACTCTATGAGCCTTTAGGACTTCTAAAAGTAGACCTGTATAGCCTAAGGCATTTCTCAATCACAAAAAAACTTGATTATAACAGGCATGACTATGTGAGCTTGGCTAAGGATACCGCCCATCGTCAGTTGAGTACGATACAGGACTATTACGAAACGCCGGAGGACAGCGTAAGAATTGATACAGCGAAAGCGATTGGAAAGTTCCTTAGTCGCTCTGGCAAATCGGATTCTGAATCCAAAGTGACAATCTCTCTGGCAGATGAAGATTTTGCAAAAAAGCTTGAGGAAGTGGCTTCTGATTCAGCCGGAAAACAGATGCTTGAGTTTGCCATCGCCATGTACGAAAAGAATAATTCGGGCAAATAAAGGTCATCCGACACCAACCGTATTTAACGCCGCTAATCACCTAAATATTTAGCTACTGTACAAAACCACTGAATTTACTGTATAATATAAGCGATACGAAACACCCGAACCATGATTCCCTTGCAGCAATAAAAGAGAAAATCCTCTCCAAGCGAAGCTTGATTATTTTTTCTTTTACTGCTCAATAAAAAAGCCGAAAACCCTTGAAAACAAAGGCTTTCGGCGTTATTATCTGGCGCGCCAAAAGGGATTCGAACCCCCGGCCTTCCCCTTAGGAGGGGGACGCTCTATCCAGCTGAGCTATTGGCGCGTATATCAAATGAAATTGTAAATAGTGAGGATTGAACAACCGCTTAGGAGGGGGACGCTCTATCCAGCTGAGCTACAGAAACAAATAAATGGATTGAGAAAACTCAACTCGCTTATTATACAACAAAAATATTTTATTGTCAATTAACACCTTTATCAATGTGTATAACACAGAAATAAGTGCTATCAATTTCTGAAAACTTCTCTTTAATCATTTTTCTTAATGTTACATCATCATAGTAACAATCAAAAGGCACAAGTAAATCAAAAATAATATTTTTTCTCATTGGACCGTTAGTAATTCTAAAATCGTGAAAACTAAGTGTAGGGTCAATAGTATTCAAAATTTCCATTAGCTTGAGCTTTAATTCATTGGCAAGAGGGTTGTTAACCTCTATAGGGTCCATATGAATACTTACTTCACACTTGAACTTTGATGAAACTTCTTCTTCAGCTGAATCTATAATATCGTGAGCTTTTAAAACATCCATATCACTAGGAATTTCGGCGTGCATTGATACATAAACTCTACCAGGACCATAATCGTGAACATGCATATCGTGTATACCCAATATTTCTTTTCTTTCTAAAACGCAGTTCTTAACGCTTAATACAAATTCTGGGTCAGGTGCAAGTCCGAGAAGTGGCTCAATAGTGTCTTTTGCTGTATTGTAGCCTGCCCACATAACAAAGAGAGCAACAGCAACGCCCATATAACCATCTAAGTTAATGTTCGCAAACTTGAATACCAAGAAACCAATAAGTACAGCTGTTGTAGCAACACAATCGTTAAAACTATCAGCAGAAGTAGCTATCATAGCAGAGGCATTAAGTTTTTTACCTATTTTTCTATTAAAAAATCCCATCCAAAGTTTAATACAAACAGAAATAATCAATATTAAAATTGAAATATTTGAAGATTCAAGAGGTGTTGGATTTAAAATTTTTTCAACGGAGCTTTTTAATAACTCAAATCCCATTAATAAAATAAGGGCAGAAACTATAAGACCAGCAATATACTCAATTCTGCCATGGCCAAATGGGTGGTCGTGGTCTGCTGGCTTTCCTGCCATTCTAAAACCTATAAGAGTTACTATGGAAGAACCGGCATCAGAAAGGTTATTAAAAGCATCAGCCACAATAGAAATTGCACCAGTTAAAAGACCGGCTAGTATTTTAATTGTAAACAAAAGCAAGTTACAACATATACCTACAGCTCCAGCTAATGTACCATAATTTTTACGGACTATAGGATTGTTTATATCGTCAGAATTTTTGATGAAAAATTTTGTTAATAAGTTAGTCAAAGCCAACCCCCCTTATATTGAAAAACCCCTTGGCTACTAGAGCCAAAGGGGAAAATTACATTAGTTCGTATTATATATTATTAATTGTATTTTGTCAATATTCAAAAAATAAAATTTTTATAGTCTAGCATTTTTTACAGCAAGGGCAACGATGATTGTGGTTATTGTCATCATTTTCGTTAGCTGTATTTGGTATATTATTGCTTATGCCTGCCATAAATTCTGGTTTCTGAGGTGGTGCAAAGAAATCAAGAGGGAAATCAAGGCCATTGAAAAATTCGCAAGGCTCAGTAGAACCAGTTTCTTCACATTCTTCAGGTATACAGAAACCATTTGACTTAACAGAAAGATTAACAATTCTGTAAAGTTTTATAATTGTGAAAAGTCCAATGTGAACTCTTACACCGTCAGCTGTATCAGTCTGTTCTTCTGGACAGCAACGGCTGTAGAAAAGCTGTGCTTTAAGTCCAACAGCCTTAGATTCAACATATACAAATGGGTCAGCGTCAAGGTCAAAAGAATTTGTACCGAAAACACTTAAATCTGTAGAGATTGTAGTGTTAGTTGCTTCTGAACCAAAGAGTGAAACAGACTTAATAAATGTGCTTTGTGCAGGAATTCTACAAATTTCAGTACCACCAGCGCCCTTAAATACAAGTTTGTATTCAATAATATAAGCAAGTTCAATATCCCAGAAACCACGCTTAAACTGGCTTTCAGTTTTGCTTAATACATTAACTTTCTTAACCTTTACATCTTTCATAAATACGCCTGTAGCCAATGGAGGAGGTACAATTAATTCTCCAGCATCGTAGCTAGTGCCACAGAAAGTTCCGCATTTTGCTGCTCTTGCAAGACCAACCTGAGCTCTGTCAAGGCAATCCTGCTGACGGCAGGAATCATATACTTTGAAGGCAATAATACATTCGTCTTTAATACGATTGTTTCCACCTACACAATTAGTTTCAAAATCAAATACTCCCATTTTTAAATCCTCCTTTTTGTCCCTCTCAATGTATAATATTAAAAACTAATAAAATTGTGATTTAAAATATAAAAAAAATATGTTATAATTGTCGTAACATATTTTGGAGGTTTTTTATGAAAAGAATTTTGACACTATTTTTAAGTATAGTAATGTGTATAGGAATGACAGCCTGTGGCTCAAAGCCTAAAAATAAATATGAAGAGTATGTATTGTCCTTTGTACAGGATTTTCAAACACAAAATTTTGATGCTATGTACAAGTTGACAAGTGACCAATATCCATATTTTCAGGGAATGTATAAGCCAGATGAAGAAAACAATGTTAAACTTTTTAAGGCTATGGCTAAGAATTTAAAGTGTGAAATTGTGGAAAGTTCAGAAAATGGCAACGAGGCTACAGTAAAGGCTCATATTACAACACTTGATTTTGCAAAGATTATGTCTAATATATCTAGCCGTCTTATGGTGGAATATATGACACCGGGTAATAGTGGTAAAGATATGGATAAGGTGTTTAGTGGAATAATTGATGATGAAATAAAGCACGCAGATAAAAAAGAGTCTGACACAGTTTTCAATTTTGTAAAGGATAAAAAAGGAAATTGGACTCTTGATAGTAATGTTGCTATATACGATGATATTTGTGGCGGATATTTACAATATTACTTCCAGCAGAATACTTTAGGCAAGTATGCCAATGAAATAAAAGAAAAACAGCAAAGCGAAACAACTACACAAAATTAATAAAAGCCGGTACAGTTATTGAAATTGTACCGACTTTTTCTATTAAATCATATTAATCAATTTTTCCACAAATGAAACTAACATAAATGATACAGCCAACGATGCCATTCTAAATCTTGGTTGATTGATTTTGCTTGCCTTTACTTCATCAGTAATAAGTAAGCCGTAAGCAGCAAGATAAAGAACTAAAAATGTACCTGCCATAACCATACATAAAACATATCTGTTGAGGCTCTGTCCCCAAACACTTTGGCTAAGGCCAATACTAAATTTAACTAATGCCCATATAACTAAATCAACGGTAAAGTAGCGTAAAAGGGCGTTTTTATCTTTCATATAATTCTCCTATTTATATTCTTTAATGGCTTTAACAAGAGCTTCCATTTGTTCCTGTGTACCTATTGTAATTCTGAGGTACTGATTAATTCTTGGCTTGTTAAAGTATCTTACAAAAATTCTATGTTCCTTGAGATATTCAAAAAGGTCTTTAGCATCTATGTTCTTATTTGTTGTAAAAATAAAGTTGGCAGAGCTAGGTAATGTTTCAAAACCTAATTTATCTAATTCATCAACAGTCCATTTTCTTGAGTTTTTAATCTTATCTGTACATTCTTTAAGATATTGACTGTCTTTTGCTGAGGCTGTTGCAATATCCTGTGAAAGAGTTGTTATAGTATATGAGTTAAAACTGTTCTTAACTGCTTTCATAGCATCAATTAAATAAGAATTAGCCATTGCATAACCCATTCTGATACCAGCTAAAGCTCTTGATTTTGAATAAGTCTGGACTACTACTAAGTTTTCGTACTTGTGTATAAGGTCAATAGCTGATGTACCGCCAAAATCAATGTAGGCTTCATCTACAATTACAATACTGTCTGGATTAGCTTTTACTATTTCCTCAACAGACTCCAGTTCCATATAAATACCAGTTGGTGCATTAGGATTTGTAATTACAATACCACCATTTTCTCTTTTATAATCTTCAATATTAAATTCGAATTTTTCATTAAGAGGTATTCTTTCAAAAGGAATTTGGTATAAATTGCACCATACATCATAAAATGAATATGTAATATCAGGGAATAATATTGGCTTTTTAGAATTAAAAAAAGTCATAAAGGCAAGGGCAAGAACTTCGTCTGAACCGTTACCAAAGAAAATTTCATTTTCTGCAATATTATAAGTTTTGCAAAGAACTTCTTTAAGTGGCTTAAAAGTAAAGCTAGGGTAAAGTCTAAGGTTAGAATAATTACATTCTTTAAGGACTTTTTCTACCATAGGAGATGGTGGATAAGGACATTCATTTGTGTTTAACTTTATCATATCAGAGAACTGTGGCTGTTCACCTGGAATATATGGTTCTATACTGCGTATATTTTCTTTCCATTTCTGCATTTTTATTCACCTCGTAAGTTTTAATGTACTTATTATATCAAATAATCAGAATAATGCAATAAAAACAATTCAGAATAAAATCCTTGACAATTATCAATAAAAATGATAAAATCAATCCGTTGTGCGGAATTGGTGGAATTGGCAGACACGCAAGATTTAGGTTCTTGTGTCGCAAGGCGTGTGGGTTCAAGTCCCACATTCCGCATAGTAAAAGGCATTTTCGGTTTTTCGAAAATGCTTTTTTTCGTTGTCATATTTTACTGTTAACGATAAAATAAAAATGCAAGGGTAAGAGGTATATTTTAAGGGGGGTTAAATGAAGAAAATTTTAAATGTATTACTGTATGCTGTGATAATAATAGTAATAGTATTGCTTATTTTACTAGGATTAACCTGTTATGAATTAAGCCAGATTAGGACAACGAAAGATTTTATTCCAATTACTATTGAAAATAATGAGATTGTGGACTACAGAGATTTTGCATTTTGCGATGGAAAATATGATATGTTTAAAGAAATATCTCCGGAGTGTAGAGCCGAAGTTGCTAATTATATGTATGAAAACAATTTGAAGTTAAAATATGGAGAATATGAATTTTGCAAAAGCAATCCTACTTTTGATGAATTGGTAAATGAAAATTTTAAATTTGAAAAAATAACAGGGCAAGATGTGAAAAAGAATAACGATAATTTATCTATAGACATAATTTTTGAAAAAGATATAAACGCCAGATATGTAAAAAAGATTATTGATAATAAAGAGCCTAATAAGACAAATCTAAATTGTTTAAATAAGGTAGTATTATGTAATATATATACATATTTAAAAGAAAATAAAAAAGTTATTAAAAGTGGTAGGTATACAATAGGAGATAAATGGTGGTTTTATAATGGAAATTTCTATTATGATAATGATATAGTTGGCGCTTTTTCATATAACAAATAAAAACAGGTAATATAGCATTTTCGCTGTATTACCTGTTTTTTTATTCTATTTCAGATGTACAATGTGGACATCTTGTAGCTTCGATATTAATTTCAGACTTGCAATAAGGGCAAGTTTTAGTTGCTGGCTTTTCAGGTTCTTCTGTTTTTCCTATAGACTGTAATTTGTTTATTGCCTTCACTATAATGAAAAGGACAATGGCTGTAATAAGAAAGTCAATTACAGAGCTTATAAGCTGACCAATAGGAAAAGGACCTACTGTAATAGTACCAAAAAGTTGGTTTGTATCAGCTTTGCCAGTAAGAAGAATGATTACAAGTGAAATTAGAGGAGTAATAATACAATCAACAATCATAGTTACAATCTTACTGAAAGCACCACCAATAACAACACCTATTGCCAAGTCAATCATATTGCCTTTCATAGCAAAATCCTTAAACTCGTTTAAAAATTTTTTCATAAAGTCATACCTCCCTCTTTTGTATTTATATCCACATTTTACATCATATTTTTACATTAGCAAATACATTTGTTTAAGAAAAGTTAATAAAAGTTAATAAAATATACATTGTATTTTTTGTTTTTGTTAATATTTCCTAAATTATTTTGTTTATATTATACAAAATGTACATAGATTTTGGCTTTTTGAAATGTTACACTTATCGAAGATGTGAAAATTAATTATAGGAGGAATGACAAATGAAACTATTTTCAAGAGCTGTAAGTGCTGTTTTAGCTACAGTAATGGTTTTTTCAGGACTTACGATAACAAGTGTTTTTGCTGCCGATACCCTTAGTTGTGGTGGCTGGTTTGAATCAGCCTATGCAACTTGGAATGACAGCAATCCAAAGGGGGCAACTGTAGCCTACAAGTTAGCTAGTTCAGCAGACTATACTACTGTTGATTCTGAACTTATCAGAGCTTATGGCAATACAGCAAGAGTTGATATTCCTGGTTTAAAGGGAAATACTGATTATAATTTGAAGATTACATCATCTGATGGTAATGTAATTGAAAAGACAGTAAAAACTCAGGCTTTTAGGCGTGACGGATTTGCACATTTTAATTACACAGATGGTGTTGGTGCATATAATGATGATGGTACATTAAAGTCAAATGCTATTGTACTTTATGTAACAGACGAAAATAAGGATACAGTTTCAGTTACATCTAAAGATGGTACAACTGTAACAGGTATTGGTAATATCCTTAACTCAGTAGGTGCACAGGGTGCATCAAAGGGTACATACAATACAAATAACTATATTTTAAGAAAATTATCAATGGACGGTACACCTATTGATGTTAGATTTATAGGCAAGGTTACAAGTCCAGAGGGTCTTACAGAATATGATAGTGTAAATAATGGTGGTACAGAGGGCGATAACGGTCATATGGCTAGAATGAAAGATGCTTCAAATGTCACTATTGAAGGTATAGGTTATGATGCTACAATAGACGGTTGGGGTTTTCACTTTATGTGTTCTAGTGCATATTCACAGTATGGCTACGGTTTTGAAGCTAGAAACCTTAACTTCCAGAATTATCCTGAAGATGCTTTAGGTATGGAAGGTATTCAGACAGGTACACAGATTACTGCTCCTGTAAGAAGATGTTGGATTCACCACAATTCTTTTGAAGCTGGTTATTGTGCTAGTCCAGCAGAAAGTGATAAAAAAGAGGGCGACGGCTCTTGTGACTTTAAGCGTGGTGAATATTATACAATGGAATACTGTACTTACAGAAATTGTCATAAGACAAATCTTGTAGGTTCAGCTGATTCAAGTATGCAGTTCCACCTTACAATGGCTAATAACCACTATATTGATTGTATGGCGAGAGGACCATTAGCAAGACAGGCAGATGTTCATATGTATAATAACTACTATGAAGGACAGACAGATTATGCTGTAAACCCAAGAGCTAATGCTTTTATTTTTGCTGAATACAATGTATTTAACAGAGTAAAGAATGCTTGTCAGGTAAAATCTGGTGGTGTTTGTAAGAGTTATAACAACTTCTTTATTAGCTGTTCTGGTAACCAGCAGCAGACAGAAGTAGCAAACAAGAGTGATACAGTATCTAGTTCATCAACATATGCTAACTTTGATACTAACCCATCATTAAGTTATATTCCAAACGGAAACTATAAACTTTTGACTGATTCTAAGGAAATTATGGCAGATGTTAAGGCTTATGCTGGTGCTATGAAAGAAAATCCTGTTAAGGCTGAAGAAGTAAATGCCTCTATCATTGATAGTGAATATTTACCAACTGCCCCTGTAACAGTTCCTTATGAAAAATCTTATAATAAGACAACAATTACATCAACAGGTAAGCAGACTGTAGATAATATTGTTATTAATCCTACAAAAGTTGCACCAGATAGTATTACAATTAAAGATTTAGGTCTTGTATTTACATTAGATAAAACTGCTGATGTTACAATGGAAGGTATGCAGGCAACAGCTGTTCCTATCCTTTATTCAGAGGGTGGTAAGGAATATATCAACACTTCAGGTACAGCAGTTCTTCCGGCAGGTACATATGTAATACAGTCTAGTATTTTTGACCCAGGTAAAAAAGTTTACAAAGAAGCAAAGGTTGTAAGTTTGAAGTTTGCTGTTCACGATTCTTCAAAGGATACAACTACATCAGAAAGTACAACAGAAACTACAACAACAGCAAATGTTGTATCTTCAGGTACTTATAATATTGGTACAGCCAATACAGGTGCAAACGACTGTATTGAAAAAGAAGCAAATGTAGCAAATATTGACTATGCTTTAAGTGATATTGCTGAAAATAGTGGTACATTAAAGAATAGTGACGATTCAGCTATTAGCTTTACAGTTGATGGAAAAACTAAATTTATACCAGCATTTACTGGCGATAATCTTACAATTACAAATGTAAGCAACGGTACATCTGTTGAAGTTGTTGCAGGAGGTTCTGTAGAACTTGAAAAGGGTACTTATTCTGTAACAAGTAAGGGTACATCAAATATCAGTTCTTTAACTTTTGATGTTAGCTCTGTTACAACTGAAACAACAACAGAAACTACTACTGAAACAACAACAGCTTTCCCTATTGTGACAGTTGATTTAACACAGGAGGCTGGTGTAAATCCTGTAGGTACAACTCCTAATGGCAAAGCAGAAGTTATTTATCAGGAAGCAAGTGACGACTATCTCTTAAACGATACTTCATCAAATTGTGCAGCAACTTGGACAAATTCTTTTGAACCTATTAGTTCTGGAAAGGTTGTTGTAAGAGGCTACGCAATACCAATGAAGGTATCTGGTAAGTGGGCATTTGTTCAGATAAAAGGTCTTGATGAAAATGGAAATGTTGTAGATATAGCTGATTTGGCATCAGATAGTCAAAAGGCTAAAAATATAGCACTTCGTACAGGTGGAAGCAAGTATATTTCTTCAAGTAATGGTATTGTAGCTAACCACAAGTATGAATATGAATTTATAATTGATTTAGATAACCAGACAGTACAGCTTACAGTAGACGGTACAGTATTAAACGGCACTATTTCTGCTAAGTCTGTAAATGCTGTTTACAATGTTACAGCTACAAAGGATACAGACAGAAACTTAGTTGTTTCTAAACCTGTTGTAGGTGTTCCAGACAATGGTGAAACAACAACAGAAACAACTACAGAGAGTACAACAGAAACAAGCACAGAAACAACAACTGCTACAACAACTGAAAGTACAACTGTTACAACAACAGAAACAACTACTGAAACTACAACAGAGAGTACAACAGAAACTACTACTGAAAGCACAACAGAGTCTACAACAGAAGCTCCTGCTCCAGAACCAAGCAAGCCAGTTAAGGGCGATGCTGATGACAATGAAAAGGTAGAGGCTAATGATGCAGCTTTAGTATTACAGAAAGTTCTTACTGGTGCAAAAGTTGCTCTTGAAGATGTAGCTACAAATGCTTTTGAATTACTTGATGCTGATAATGACGGTCAGTTGACAGCAAAAGATGCAGCTTATATTTTACAGAAAGCATTGGATTCAACATTCACAATGCCAAATGAAAAATAACAACTTTTTTACAGACCCCGATTTTGGGGTCTGTTTTTATATTTTTATATTGGAATGTTAAAACTATTTCAAATATTTGCTGTACAAGAAACTAAGTTTTGCAGCGTGGTTTTGTTCATCAGTATAAATTTCAGTTAAGTAATCTCTAATCCATTGTTCTGATAGTGCAAACATAAGAGAACGATAATTTTCAACAGCATTTAATTCTTCATCTTTTAAAATATAGTGTATGCCTACATTATTATTTCTAGCTAAATTCAATATATCTTGTAACTTTTCAGTCACCTTAACATTTTTAGGTATGTAAATATTTTCAACATTTACATTCTTTAATACTTTCATATATTTTTTTCAACATTTTGTAATGTTTTTCTTCATCTATACTTATATTACGCAAAATTTCTTCCACATCTTTTTCCTTTACTGTTGAGGCAAGTATTTTATAAAAATCGCTATCAGCTAATTCGTCAGACATATAATCTAATATAAGCTTGGGAATATACTGGTTAGGATAAGTATCCATATATTATACCTCCAATATTATACCTTTATTTATATGCAGTTTTTATTTAATTTGTTACAGTTATTAAGTCGAAAAAAAGAGTATTAATTTTCTAGCAATATGGGCTTAAAATGATATAATTATAGATGAATGGGGGTTAGAAAAATGAACAGAGATTATTACTCATCAAATGAAATAATTTATTTGTCAGTAAATAAAATCTTACCTAATCCATATCAGCCCAGAAAATATTATAATTCGGCTGATTTGGAGGAGTTAGCAAGTTCTATTAAAAGATATGGGGTTTTGCAACCAATATGCGTTAGAATATTGAACAAAAACATATATGAACTTGTAATAGGAGAGAGAAGGTTAAAAGCAAGTCGTATAGCTGGTTTTGACGCTGTGCCGGCAATTATTGTTGATGTTGAGGGACGAGAAGCAGCAATGTTAAATATGGTTGAAAATATGCAAAGAGAAGATTTCAACTATATGGAAGAGGCTGAGGGAATAAAAATTATGAGGGACTGTTTTGGCTATTCCTACAGCGATATTAGTCACATTACCGGCAAACCTGTTGAATACATAGAAAAAACAGCTAGGTTATTAACATTATCAAATGAAATGAAGAACTTAATGGTGGATATGAAAATAACAAAGGACAATGCTATTGCTGTATCTCAGTTGGAAGATGAAAAAATACAAGAAAAAGTGTTGAAAAAGGTTATTAATTTGGACCTTAGTTCTAAACGAACTGAAGAAATTGTGGACTATGAAATACAGAAACTAGCTGCTGGAGAAAATGAGACAGGTAATAGTTTCAGAAGAAGAAAAATGAAAGAATTGAGATATTTAACAGCAGCTTTGAATGACGCAGTTGCAACTGTAAATAGCACAGGATTAGATGCAAAATGTGAAATCTCAGAAAATAATGAAAATACAGAAATAAATATCCAAATAAAGAAATAAAAGCTATAAAGCTTAATAAAATTACACCCTATAGGCAATATTGTATAAAATAGGAAAAATCAATCTTTATTTTTAGTCTTTATTAATGTAAAAAAAATTTGATTATTCAACAAAAATTTGGTATGATAAATAAGGACCATTATTTATATTAATAAAGTGAGGTAATTATTAATGAAAAAGCTTGATTTACTCTATGTTGGTAAGGCAAAGAAGGTTTACGCTACAGAAGACCCTAATCTTTGTATTTTTGAATATAAAGACGATGCTACAGCTTTCAACGGACTTAAAAAAGGTTCTTTTGAAGGTAAGGGCGTTATTAATAACCAGATGGCTAACTTTATATTCAAGCTTCTTGAAAAGGATGGTATTAAGACTCATTTAGTTGAGGAACTTTCTCCAAGAGAAACTTTGGTTAAGAAAGTTGACATCATTCCTTTGGAAGTAATTGTTCGTAATGTTGCTGCAGGCTCTTTTTCAAAGAGATATGGCGTTGAAGAAGGTACAGCTTTTGCTTCTCCAACTCTTGAATACAGCTACAAGAATGATGAACTTGGTGACCCATTAATCAATGATTACCAGGCTCTTGCTTTAGGTATTGTAACAAAGGAAGAATTACAGGTTATTTCCGATATGGCATTTAAGGTAAATGAATGTTTAAAGAAGATTTTCCTTAATATTGGTATCAAGCTTATTGATTTTAAAATAGAAGTTGGTAAGACTGCTGATGGCGAAATTGTTCTTGCTGATGAAATCAGTCCTGATACTTGCAGACTTTGGGATGCAGAAACAAACAAAAAATTAGACAAGGATAGATTCAGACTTGACCTTGGCGAATTTGGTGATGTTTACAGAGAAGTATGGGGCAGATTAACTGAGTTCTACAAATAATCGGAGGTAACAAAATGGCAAAGCTTCACGAAGAATGTGGTGTGTTTGGTATATTTGACCCAAAGGGTAACCCAGCTAACACTACATATTATGGCCTTGTAGCTTTACAGCACAGAGGTCAGGAGGGCTGTGGTATTGCAGTCAATAGAGATAGAGAAATTTACCACTACAAAGATGTGGGACTTGTAAATGATGTTTTTAACGAAGAAATACTTGGAAAATTAAGTGGTAGAATGGCAATAGGTCATGTAAGATATTCTACAGCTGGTGGTAGTGCAAGAGAAAATGTTCAGCCATTAGTTCTTAGATATATTAAGGGTTCTCTTGCTATCAGCCACAATGGTAACATTACTAATGTTGATGAAATCCGTAAGGAACTTGAGCATAGTGGTGCTATTTTCCAGACTACTGCTGATACAGAAATCATTGCATATTTAATTGCAAGAGAACGAATTACATCTGGTTCTATTGAAAGTGCTGTTAAAAATGCAATGAAAAAGTTAAAGGGTGCATATTCTCTCTTGGTTATGAGTCCTAACAAACTTATTGCAGCTAGAGATAAGTGGGGATTTAGACCACTTCAGATGGGTAAAAGAGATGACGCTGTTGTTTTTGCAAGCGAAACATGTGCTTTTGATGCCATTGATGCAGAATTTGTAAGAGATATTGCTCCAGGCGAAATCGTTACTATTGAAGCAGTAAGAGATGGTGGCGACGGCTACTTTATGACAGAAGATACAGAACTTTGTGATTCTGTTCCTAGCAGTATGTGTATTTTTGAACACATTTACTTTGCTAGACCTGATAGTACAATAGAAAACGAAGTAGTTCACGAGTGTAGAAAGCGTGCTGGTGCATTCTTGGCTATGCAGGCTCCAGTAGATGCAGACATAGTTATTGGTGTTCCGGATTCTGGTCTTTCTGCTGCTCAGGGCTATTCTGAATATAGTGGTATTCCTATTGATACTGGTTTTATTAAGAATAAGTATATTGCCAGAACATTCATCAAGCCTACTCAGGGTGCAAGAGAAGTTGCTGTAAAGATGAAGCTCAATGTTTTAAAGAGTGCTGTTCAGGGCAAGAGAGTAATTATGGTTGATGATAGTATTGTTCGTGGTACTACAAGTGGAAGAATTGTTAAACTTTTAAGAGATGCAGGTGCAAAGGAAGTTCATGTAAGAATTAGTGCCCCAGCTTTTAAGTGGCCATGTTTCTTTGGTACAGATATTCCTGATAGAGATTTACTTATTGCTAATAACCATACTACAGAAGAAACTAGAAAGATTATTAACGCAGATTCTCTTGAATATCTTAGCCTTGAGAACCTTCACAACATTGCTCCAAACAGTAGTTGTGGTTTCTGCGATGCCTGTTTCACAGGTAACTACCCTGTTGAAGTAGACCATTTATTAAAGTAGGAGGATTTTACAAATGAATAACACATATGAAAGTCCCCTTAATTCCAGATATGCAAGTGAGGAAATGAAGTATATTTTCTCACCAGATAAAAAGTTCAAAACTTGGAGAAAGCTTTGGATTGCTTTAGCTGAAACAGAAAAGGAATTAGGACTTGATATTACACAGGAACAGATTGATGAATTAAAGGCTCATCAGGATGAAATTAACTATGAAGTAGCTCGTGAAAGAGAAAAACTCGTTCGTCACGATGTTATGTCACATGTTTATGCTTATGGCCAGCAGTGTCCAAAGGCTAAGGGTATCATTCATCTTGGTGCAACAAGCTGTTATGTAGGCGATAATACAGATGTTATACTTATGGTTGAAGCTATGAAGCTTGTAAGAGTTAAGCTTTTATCTGTTATTGAAAAGTTGTCTGAATTTGCTCTCAAGTACAAGGATTTACCTACACTTGGTTTTACACATTTTCAGGCTGCTCAGACTACTACAGTAGGTAAGAGAGCAACTCTCTGGATTCAGGATTTAATGATGGATTTAGATGCTGTTGATTTTGCTCTTTCTAGTGCAAAGCTTTTAGGCTCAAAGGGTACAACTGGTACTCAGGCTAGTTTTATGGAACTTTTTAACAACGATACAGACAAGGTTAAGAAGCTTGATAAGATGATTGCTGAAAAGATGGGCTTTAAGGATGTTTTTGCTGTAAGTGGTCAGACTTATACTAGAAAACTTGATTCAGTTTTTGCCAATGTATTAGGTGGTATTGCACAGAGCTGTACTAAGTTCTCTAATGATATGCGTCTTTTACAGCACCTTAAAGAAATGGAAGAACCATTTGAAAAAAATCAGATTGGTTCATCTGCTATGGCGTATAAGAGAAATCCTATGAGAAGTGAAAGAATGGCTTCTCTTGCAAGATATATTATTGTTGATACACTTAATCCTGCTTTCACAGCTGCTAACCAGTGGTTTGAAAGAACTCTTGATGATAGTGCAAACAAGAGATTATCTATTCCAGAAGCTTTCCTTGCTACAGATGCTATTCTTAACATTTACATCAATGTTTCTAATGGTCTTGTAGTTTATCCTAAGGTTATTGAAAAGCACCTTATGGAAGAACTTCCATTTATGGCTACAGAAAATATTATGATGGATGCTGTTAAGGCTGGTGGCGACAGACAGGAACTTCACGAAAGAATTAGAGAACTTTCTATGGAAGCTGGTGCTGTTGTTAAAAACGAAGGTGGTAAGAACGACCTTATTGAAAGAATTGCTAAAGAACCTATGTTTGGTATGAGCCTTGAAGACTTACAGAAGGTACTTGACCCTAAGAAGTATGTTGGTCGTGCTCCACAGCAGACAGAGGAATATATAAATGAAGTTGTTAAGCCTGTTATTGAGGCGAATAAAGACGGATTAATTGATAATGCAGAATTATCCGTTTAAGGAGGATAAAAAATAATGATACGAGCTATTGTTGGTGCAAACTGGGGTGACGAAGGTAAGGGTAAGATTACCGATATGTGTGCTGACCAGTCAGACATCGTAGTTAGATTTCAGGGTGGTGCAAATGCTGGCCATACTATTATAAATGAGCATGGTCGTTTTGCACTTCATCAGTTACCTAGCGGTGTTTTCCATGAGCATATTACAAATGTTATTGCAAATGGTGTTGCACTTAATGTTGATTCATTAATGAAGGAAATGAAAACTATTGAAGATGCAGGTATTAAGTTTAACTTGCTCATTAGCGAAAGAGCACAGGTTTTAATGCCTCATCATGTTCTTATGGATACATACGAAGAAGAAAGACTTGGCGATAAGAAGTTTGGTTCTACAAAGAGTGGCATCGCTCCTTTCTATTCTGATAAGTATTCTAAGGTTGGTATTCAGGTTTGGGAGCTTTACAATAAGGAAATGCTTAAAGAAAAGCTTCAGGGATTATATGAAAAGATTAATATTCAGTTTAAGTATCTCTACAATAAGCCTGAAATTGATTATATGGAAGTTTATGAAACTCTTTGCCAGTATGCAGATGCAATCAAGGACAGAGTTGCAGATACTTCAGCATTTTTAAGAAAAGCTATTAAGGAAGGCAAGAATGTTCTTTTTGAAGGTCAGCTTGGTGCATTAAAGGATACAGACCATGGTATTTATCCTTATGTTACAAGTTCTTCTACTCTTGCTGGTTACGCAAGTGTAGGTGCAGGCGTACCTCCATATGCTATTGATAATATTGTTGCTATTACTAAGGCTTATTCTTCAGCTGTAGGCGAAGGTCCATTTGTTAGTGAACTTTTTGGCGAAGAAGCTGATGAACTTAGAAGAAAAGGCGGAGATAAGGGCGAATTTGGTGCAACAACTGGTAGACCTAGACGCGTAGGCTATTTTGATGCTGTTGCTACTCGTTACGGCTGTGAAGTTCAGGGTGCTACAGAAGTTTGTATGACTTGTCTTGATGTACTTAGTTACATGGATACTCTCCATATTTGTACTGGTTACGAATACGAAGGCAAGGTTTATACAGATTTCCTTACTACTGATAAGCTCTATAAGGCTAAGCCTGTATATGAAACTCTCCCAGGTTGGAAGTGTGACATTAGAGACATTAAGAACTACGATGAACTCCCTAAGGAAGCTAAGGCTTATGTTGAGTTTATTGAAAAACAGCTTGGTGTAAAGATTTCTATGGTAAGTAACGGTCCAGGCCGTCACGAAATTCTTTACAGATAATATAATTTGCATTATCTTTGCGTGATTTTATTCAGTTTTAAATGATTTTTTATAAAAGTTAATATAATCATGCAAGAATGTTTGTTGTAAATTGCAAAATTACATATTATTTTTATTGTTATTGCTGTATTTTGTGAAAAATTACTAAATTATTACAAATTCTAAAATTTGTGTTGACATTACAATAAAATAATAATATAATGTGCTATAGAACAAGGACGTTCAAATACAGGCATATTGTATGCATTTGTGTTTGGATGTCCTTTTGCTATATAAAATTAAAATTATTTTTATTTCAATTATTGGAAGGAGACTAGAGTATGGCAAAGTATACTAAGGACCAAATTATTCAGATATGTAAGGAACAGGATGTAGAATTTATTCGTCTTCAGTTCATTGATGTTTTAGGTATTCCTAAGAATGTAGCAGTTACATCTTCTCAGTTAGAAAAAGTTTTAACAGACGGTATGATGTTTGATGGTTCTTCAATCGAAGGTTTTGCAAGAATCGAAGAATCTGATATGTATTTAAAGCCAGACCTTGATACATTTGTAATTTACCCATGGAGACCACAGACTGGTAAGGTTGCAAGATTTATTTGTGATGTTTACACTCCATCTGGCGAACCATTTGATGGTGACCCAAGAGGTATCTTAAAGAAGCAGATGGCAGAAGCTAAGAAGTTAGGCTACGAATTCAATGTAGGTAACGAATGTGAATTCTTCTTATTCCAGACTGATGAAAACGGTAGACCAACAACTAAGACTAATGATGAAGCTGGTTACTTTGACCTTGACCCAGTAGATATGGGTACTGATGCAAGAAGAGATATTTGTTTAACTCTTGAACAGATGGGTTTTGAAATCGAAGCTTCTCACCACGAAGTTGCTGAAGGTCAGCACGAAATCGACTTCAAGTATGCTGATGCTTTAACTACTGCTGATAATGTAGTTACTTTCAGATTAGCAGTTAAGACTATTGCTAAGAAGTATGGTTTACATGCTACATTTATTCCAAAGCCAATCTTTGGTATCAACGGTTCAGGTATGCACACTAACATGTCTTTATTCAAGGACGGTAAGAACGCATTCTTTGACCCAGCTGGCGAATTACAGCTTTCTGACACAGCTTACAGCTTCATCGCTGGTGTATTAAAGCACGTAGCTGGTATTACAGCTGTTACTAATCCACTTGTAAACTCTTACAAGAGACTTGTACCTGGTTACGAAGCTCCTTGTTACATAGCTTGGTCAGCATCTAACAGAACTGATATTATCAGAATCCCTGCTTCAAGAGGCGCTGGTACAAGAGTTGAATTAAGAAGTCCAGACCCATCAACTAATCCTTACCTTTGCTTAGCTTGCTGTTTAGCAGCTGGTATGGACGGTATCAAGAACAACTTACCTGCTCCAGATAGCGTAGATGTTAACTTATTCAAGTCTACTCAGGAAGAAAGAGATGCTCTTGGTGTTAAGAACCTTCCAGGTAGCTTATATGAAGCTCTCAAGACTATGGAAGAAGATGGCCTTGTTAAGGAAGTTCTTGGTGAACACGCTTACAACGCATTCTATACTTCTAAGATGCAGGAATGGGATAGCTTTAGAATGTTTGTATCTCAGTGGGAATTAGATGAATATATGACAATTTACTAATTAGTATTTTTACTGGTTGTTAGTATTTGTTTAATGTCAGCGAGTCCTGCCGTTATGGTAGGGCTCGTTTTTTATATTGAATTAATGAATCGGAAAGATAAATCCGATGCCTTGATTAGTCAAGGCACAAAAATGGTGTTTTTATTATTATTTTAATGCAAAAAACAAGGTATTTGATACGAAAATTACTTTGAAGGGGTTATTTTTCTTATAAAAATAAAGGGTGATTTGTATGAATGATGTAAATGTTTTTATAGCATTTTCCAAAAAAGAAACGGCCTTAGCTATAGCTAAAATGGTAATTTCATCAGGTTACAGAGTTGCATCAGTATCCACCAATATAGTTGACACTATACACAATGTTTCCTATTATAAAGACGGAGTTATTATTTGTGATTGTGGCAAAAATGGAGCTTATCTTAAAGAGGCAATCTATGATTTATCTGATAGCTTTAGTGTTGTTGTTATAGGTAATCGTGAACAACTGGCTGGATATAGTGGAGATAGAATTTTTAAATTAGCAGTTCCATTAAAGAAAAATGACTTAATGTGTTCTCTTGATATGTTGAGTACAGTAGAGTCTTCATATATGCCTACTATTAATTCTAAAAATGACGATGAACTCAAGATGATAGATAGAGCAAAGCGTGTTTTGATTGATGTCTATTCAATGACAGAATCTCAAGCTCATAGATATATGCAGAAAAAAAGTATGGATACAGGGAGGAAAATGGCAGATATTGCTAGAATAATAATAGAGACATAGAAGTTATGCGTTTAATCTACTTCTGTAGATCAGACGCATTTTTTATAGTGAATCGGAAAGATAAATCCGATGGCTTGCTTGCCAAGCCACAAATTAAGG
>ERZ773252.1481-NODE-1481-length-23076-cov-5.547934_pt1 | contig 23076 bp, 23 predicted proteins | sample MGYA00580517_ERZ773252 | MGnify/ENA primary metagenome ERZ773252 (study PRJEB29015, sample SAMEA2737766) | human gut metagenome | biome: human gut; feature: human-associated habitat; material: faeces | place: China | collected 2012 ...
CTTCGGTGCCGACGATTTCGGTCTCGGTGTGGTAGCCGTGCGGCGCAGTACGGCCGACGTGCAGGAATGCAACCGTGCCGTTGTCGAACTTCAGCATCGCCATGCCGGTCTCGGTGTCGCCGTTCTCAGCGAACTCCGGATGCTTGAAGGTGGTGCCTGCGGCATAAACCTCAGTGACCTCGCCGCCGAGGAACCAGCGCATCAGGTCGATGTCGTGAGATGCAGCGTCGATGAAGATGCCGCCCGAGGTCTTGGAGAACTTGATGCAGCTCTCGACCAGAGCCTCCGGGTCAAGACCGGTCGCCTTGACGAGATACGGCTTGCCGATGTGGCCTGCGTCGATCTGTGCCTTCGCATCTGCGTAGGACGGGTCGTAGCGGCGCATGAAGCCGAGGAAGAACAGCTTGTCCGGGTGACGCTCAACAGCGGCCTCGGCGCGCTTGCACTCCTCGAGAGAGCAGCCCAGCGGCTTGTCGGTGAACACATGCTTGCCGGCGTCGAGCGCGTACTCGATCATCCAGCAGTGCTCAGGCGACGAGGAAACGATAACGACAGCCTCGATGTCTGCCTCATCGACCATCTTCTTGTAATCGGTGGTGGTGTACTCTACCTTGAGGTAGTCCTTCGCCCAGTCCAGCTCCTTCTGCTCGAGCGAGCAGGCAGCGACCAGCTTGCAGCCCGGGATTTTGAACGCGAGGTTCTGTGCGTGTACCGAGCCCAGACGGCCCAGACCTACAATACCGACTTTGATATCCTTCATTGCAGTTTTCTCCTTTTCAGCACGGGTTTTCTCTCTCATCAGGAGGTTTTCTCTTGCTTTTTGTTTCTGCAATCATTTTACCACTCCCCACCGCCGTTTGGCAAGCAGACCCGTGTCCGTGCGAAAATTTTCCGCGCATTAGCCGAATTGCGCATGGTTTTTATAGGCAAACCGCCCAAGGCCTTCGGGCGCGCCGCACGATGCTGATTGTTCACTGTGCGTCACATATCTCCCGTCTTTTCGCTCGCGGGCGACGCGGTCCGGACACGCGGCGCCGGATGCTCCGCCCCATCGTCCCCGTGCCTGTTTCCGGGCTTCTCGAGCATCTCGCACAGGCCCTCTGCCCTGCCGCTGTCGTGCGAGGAGACCGTGATGCTGACGTTTTCCTGTCCGTTCGCGTACTCCCGCTCGACCGCCTGCCGGACGGCGTCCCGCGCGTGCGTGAAGGGCAGCACGGACTCGCCCTTCGGCGGTTTTTCCCCGGAAACGTGCGTGCCGATCACCCAATCAAAGCGGTTGAGCGTGTATTCCACGCTCTCCTCCCCGTCCACGGTCACGCTCGAATACGGCTCGCACACCGCGTAAACGCTCGTCGTCGCCATCGCGCACAGCACCGCGGCGCACGCGGTCCACATGAGCGGACGGCGGACACGGCGCCTGCCCGCGCTGAGCGTGATCTCCTGCCCTTTTTGAAAATTCTGCGCCGGAATCAGCCGGATCTGCCCGTCCTCGCACAGCACCGCCGCGCTTGTTTCTCTGATCTCGGTCACGACTGCGCGCATACCGCCGCCTCCCTTCTGTTCTGCCCTTCTGCCTCGTGCAGATACCTTCTGATGCTGCCGAGATAGCTGCTGAGCACCGGATAGTCTCCGTCCAGCAGCAGCGCCGCGGCAACGATATAGTTTCTGTGGCGCTCGATGAGGCGTGCGGATACGCCGCTCTCCTTCGCGAGCGCGCGGACCGGCAGCTCGTGCGTGCGCCGGAGCGAGGCGACGAGTACGCTGCTGCGGCTGAGAGCCGCCGCCGCCATGCCGCAGCCGCAGCGCGTTTTATCTGATTTCGGTGAGCAGGACGCCAGATCATAAAACGAAAAGCCGTACTTTGCGAACTGCTCGTCCGCGCTCTCGATCTCCTCGGCGGCGCAGACCGTGCGCATCTCTCCGAGCTTCTCTACGACCGCGAGCTACACGCCCGCGTCCGCCGCGTCCTCCTCTACCGTTCCGTCGAAGGTCTGCGGCGCAAGGCTGACCTCGGCATCGAACCGGTGCAATGCGCGGTAGTAGTCCGCCAGCCTGCGGCCGATGACGAGCGACGCATATGCGCCGAACGGGCCGCCTGCCGGATCGTAGCCCTTGACGGCCTCGTAGAACGCCAGGAGCGCTACCGAATATTCATCATCACTCCTTGTCACCGTGTGACCGGCGTGCCGGGACGCCGTGCGCAGGATGAAGCCCTCGTGCGCTTCGATAAAGCGTTCGAGGAACGGTTCATCCTCCTTCGCGCGGACTGCCTGACTGCTCGACTGCATAAAAGCCGCCTCCTTTTGTTTTCTGCTTGTTTTCTGCAATCAGTCTACCGTCCGCCTGTGTTGAATCTGTGTTGAATGTGTTGCGTTTTAGGAAATTTACAGCACGGCAAACCGCTGGAGCATGGCGGCGCACTCCGCGCGCGTTGCGGTGTCCTGCGGCGCAAGGCGCGTTGCGCTCTTTCCGCTCAGAATGCCCTTCGCCACGCACCACTCGACTGCCTTCGATGCGTAGGGCGAGATGTCGACGGTATCCGTGTAGGCGGACAGGTCGGCGCTCACGCTCGGCTCGCCGGCGTAACGGTAGAGCATGGCGGCGAGCTGCTCGCGGGTGATGCTCGCGTTCGGAGAGAACGCATCCGCACCCGTGCCGTTGACGATACCCTTGCTCGACGCCCAGTTTACCGCCGCGGCATAGTAGGCCGAGGCGGAAACGTCGCCGAAGCTGCTGTCTGCTTCAGCGGTCTCGCCGCTCATGCGGTACAGCACGGTCGCGAGCATCGCGCGGCTCATGTTTTCGTTCGGAGAGAAGGCCGTGGTGCTCGTGCCGTTCATCAGGCTCTTTCCGGTCACATACCGGACGGCGTCCGCGAACCAGTTGGTCTGCGGAACGTCAGCGAAGCCGGAAACGCCGCCCGGCTGTGCGCCACCGTTCTGATTCTGACCGGGCGCAAAGCTACCGCCGTCAGAGGTTGAGGTGCCGAGCTTGGCCGTTGCGGTTCCGACCGAGGCGCCGTCCACGAGCACGGTATAGGTTTCGCCCTCCTTGATGTCGGACGAGGAAAAGATAACGCTGCTCATCGAGCCAAGTGCCGTCGCGGTGTAGAGCGTCTTGCCCGAAGCGTCCTGCACGGTGATGACGCTGCCCTTCTTGATTCCGAGGGCGCTCTCGCGGTTCGCCGACTGCCCCTTGCCGCCAGTCCAGCCGTTTTTATCGTCGGACGGCTTTTCCGGGCGCGTGCCGTTCTGCTGACCGTCTGCGCCGTCCGGCGGCGTCTGCATACCGCCGTCAGTCTTGTCCGGGCGCGTCATGGGGTTTCCGCTTTCATCCGTCGGGCGCGTCATGCCCTGACCGCCGTGACCGCCCGAGGAGGTCGTCTGCCCGACCGCGATATACGCCTGCGTGCCTGCGCCCGGCTCCATGCCCGCGCCGAACAGCGTGCCGCCCGAGAGGGTGAACGTGCCGTCATAGTCGATGGCCGCGTCCATCATAGCGTCCGCACCGTAGACCTCGACCCTGCCGCCGGTGATGTTGATATCGTTGTTCGAGTCCAGACCGTCCGAGCCTGCATCAATATAAAGGTCGCCGCCTGCGATATTGATGGCGTATTTGTCGCTGCGCTCACCGATTTCGCTGTTTGCGGCGTTTACGCCGTCGTCCGACGCCGCAACGTCGATGTCGCCGCTGTAAACGCTGACGGTCGTGCCCTCAAGGCCTTCGTAACTGGCGGTGATGTCGATCTTCGGGTTCGAGGTCGAGGACGAGCCCTTCACGCCGACCACGAGGTCATTGTCCGCGTGCACCGCGTCGTCGCCCGAGGCGAGCGTCAGCGTACCGCCCGAAACGGTCACATCGTTCGCGTGCAGCGCATCGTCCGCACTGTCCACCGTGAACGTGCCGCCCGAAACGGTCAGCGTCTTTCCGGCCTTGAGGCCCTTGCAGGAGGCGGAATCGTCGGTCAGGGCAGTCGTATGGCCGCCGTTCGCGGTGATGTCGAAGGTGCCACCCGTCACGGTTAGGTTGCCGTCCGCCTGCACGCCGTCATTCGCCGCCGTCAGGGTCATCGTGCCGCCCGAAACCGTGACGTTGCCGAGCGAAGTCGTATCCGGGTTCTCGGCATCGTCCGTGTCCGTGGAAGCCTTGACGGCATCGCCGCCTGCTGTGATGTTCACCCGGCCGCCCTTGATGGTCAGCTCGTCATCGCAGGACAGGCCGTCGTCCGCCGCCTCGATATTCAGCGTCAGCTCATCCACCGTAATGACCGCGTCGGACGCGCCCTTGATGCCGTTTTTCGCGTTGCCGCAGGCGGTCAGCGTGCCGGTGCCGCTGAGCGAGAGCGACGCGCCGCTCTTGACCTTGACCGCCGCGTTCTCGTCGTTCGCGCCCGCGGTATCGGCTACCGTGTTCTCGCTGCCTGCCGCCGCAATGAGCGCCGCCTCGGCGGTCTTTTTCAGCGTGATGGCCGCGCTGTCCGCATTCGTCAGCGTCAGGCCGTTCAGCACGAGCGTAACGCCCGTGACGCCCTTTTTGACCGTGATCGAGCCGTCGTCACAGTCGCCGGAGAACACATAGGTACCCGCCGCCGTGATGGAGACGTCCGTACCCTCGATCTCATAGCCGCTGTATACGCCGTCCGCCGTCACGGCGGAGTCGGTGAAGCTGATGAGGGTCGCGTTCGAGGAGGTATAGGCGGATGATACCGCACACGCCGAGGTCGGCAGCATGCCCGCCGCGAGCGCCGACGCCAAAAGCGCCGCGAGTAATTTCTTTTTCATATCAGTCAGAACCTTTCTTAAATTCGCAATAGCATAAAATCAAAGAGCACAAGTTTCGCGGCAGCTTTACAGCGCTTCCTTCGCCTGCGGCACCTTGCCGCAAACGATGTCCAGATTGCCGTTGCGGCAGCGGATGGCGTCAATGAGCTGCTTTTCGATGTCGGCGGAAACGAGGGTGATGTGGTAGTGGAGGTTATACAGGCTGCCCATGCCGGTGGTGCGGACCGAAATCAGCTCAGCCGAACGGGTATACTCCGCGAACAGGTCCTCAAACAGGCCGGTGTAGTCCAGATTTTCCGGGATGATGATCTTGAGCTCCTTCTCCTCCTCCGGCCTGCGGCCGAAGGACATCGCCGCATAGACAAGCAGCAGCAGGCACATCACAACGCCGGTCATGACCGCGATGCCGATGTAGCCCATGCCGGTCGCGAGACCGAGCGTCATGGCGAGGAAGATGCAGGTGATGTCGCGCGCCGAGCCGGGTGCGGAGCGGAACCGCACCAGTCCGAACGCGCCGGACACCGCAACGCCTGCGCCGAGGTTGCCGTTGACGAGCAGGATGATGACCTGCACCATCGCGGGCAGCAGCGCGAGCGTCACCGCCATGGACTGCGTGCAGGTGTTTTTATACATATATACCGCCGCGACGAGCGCACCGAGCGCCAGCGCCGCGATCAGGCAGACGGTGAACGAGGCGGCCGTGATGCCGGCGGTCAGAACCGAACCAAATAAAGTCTCAAGCACAGTAGATTTCTCCTTTTTCGTTAAAGCGAATGGTTTTTTCTTCGCGCTGCATGGTCTGATAGGCCACGCCGTATTTGGAAAAGTGGCTCGGGAACACGCCTGCGTCCGAGAGCGCACGGGCGAGCCAGACCGGCACCGCGCCGGGGATCTTGATCTCCATGAGGCGCACGCTCGGGTCGAGCAGCAGTCTGCCGCGCGTGCCGCGGGCAAGATCGAGGTCGTCCGTTCGCCAGCGGATGCCCGAGTCGAACGTGACGCGCAGCTCGGGCTGTTCGCGGTCGAACACCGCAAGCCGGTCGTAAAAGATGCACATCGCGGGGCGAATTCCCTCGTAGAACCGGCAGAACCAGTCGATCTCGTCCGAGATCTGCGTCTTTTCCGGCGCCGGTGCGCCCGCAAGGTAATCCACAGCCTGTTGATAATTCATGCCGATGCGGCGCTTGTAGACCACATGGTCGTACTTCTTCTTGATCTCGACGAAGGCCTCCGTGTCCGCATGCGGCGTGCGGTAGGTGCGCAGCCGCAGCTTTTCCTTGTATGCCGGGCGGTCGAGCGAGCGGCGGATGAGCCGGAAATCCGGCGTATCATAATAGATGTTGCTGATGGTGGACTCGGAAAACCGGTCGCGCTCCATGCGCGGGGCGAACACAGCCGCCAGCCGGTCGTACTGCTCCTGCGTTACGAGGTATTTCTTCTCGTAGCGGCGAAACACGGTCTGGTATCCCATAAGGCAAAACTCCTTTGCTGTTTTCTTTTGCTTCTGTAAGGCAATACCGCAAAATTGGACAAGAGCGATTTGCGAGTAAATTTTGTGCTCTGATAAGGCGCGGTTTTGCAGCAATACTTTCGTATTGCAAGAAATCGCAACGCAATCAGGGTGAAAAATTTCCGCAAAGCGCCGCAGCTTTAATTATGCGGTGTTGCCTTAAGCTAATGCGGAGAGCAGACCCGTTTTTTCGGTGGTATCACACAAGGCTCACGCTTTTTACACGAATTTTACATAAACCGGCACCGCCCCCGGTGTGCGGCGGACAAAAAAATATGCGGAATGCACGAAAGAAGGGTTTGCATTCCGCCGGTTTTATGATATAATGTATATGTGCATGAGATTTGTTGAGCGAGCACATACCGGGGACTCAGTATCGGTATGTGCTTTTTTATTTTTACGAAAGAGGCGAACGAATATGAAAAAGGTCATGCTGCTCGCGCACCGCGGTTTCTCGGGCAAATACCCGGAGAACAGCCCGCTCGCATTCCACAAGGCGGTCGAGGAGACCGGTGCAGACGGCTTTGAGAGCGACGTTCATATCACGAAGGACGGCAAGCTCATTATTTTCCATGATGCTTCGGTCGAGCGCACCTCGAACGGCACCGGCTTCATCAAGGACCATACCTACGAGGAGATGCTCGAGCTGGACATCGGCTCCTGGAAGTCCCCCGAATTCGCAGGACAGCACATCTGGACGTTTGACCAGCTGCTCGATTTCTGCGACGAGACCAATATGCTGCTCAATATGGAGCTGAAGAACTACGAGGTATTCTACGAGGGTCTGGAGCAGCGCGTCATCGACGCCATCTCCGCGCACAAGATGCAGGACCGCGTATTCGTCTCCTCCTTCAACCATATTTCCATGCAGAAGTTCAAGGAGCTCTGCCCGGACATCAAGACCGGCCTGCTCTACGACAAGCCGTATCTCGACATCGACAAGTACATCGAGCGCTCGAACGCGGACAATATGCACCCGCGCTATATGCTGCTCCAGTATCAGCCGGAGCTGGTTGACCTGTACCACAGCCGCGGCATGAAGGTCAACACCTGGACGGTAAATGACGAGGGAAATATGCGCGATATGATCCACCGCGGCGTTGACGCCATCATTTCCAACCACGCGGATGTACTCTGCCGCGTCGCAGCCGAGGAAGGCGTTCACTAAGACAACCTCTCTCATTCTCTTTTTCTCGAACGGTCTGCTCTTTTATGGGCAGGCCGTTTGATATTGCCGAAAAACAAAGTTTTTCCGGCAGTCTGTGTTCTGACTTCGCAGAACACGGACGTCCGAAAGTTCCCATGTGGAAACTTTCTCCCTCTCAGTGTAAAAAAACCGAGGTACACGCCCCCGGTTTTTTTGGCTTTGCTTCGCAAAGCCTGTTTTATGCGCGCTGCCGCGCGAGTGATGTTTTCGCGGCAGCAGCGTTATTGGCAAATTACATCATAATACAGATGAAAAGAGCGCAGACTTTTGTCCGCGCTCTTTGGCTTTTCTCCTGGTTCCTGTTAAATTTCCTCTACCGAAACAACGCCCTCGATGCGCTGAATTTTCTGAATGAGCTCCTCCGTGCGGCAGCCCTTTTTCAGGTGCAGCGCGAAGATGGCGCAGGCGTTGTGCTCCTCGCTGCCTGCCGAGCGCGTGATCTCCATGTTCGAGATGCTCAGGCGGTTCTGGCGCAGGAGCTGAAGCACGTTCTCCAGGCAGTCCTTGTCCGAATACTCCATGTACAGGTTGATCTCAGGCACATTATCCAGAATGCGGTACTCGAGGCGCGAGAACACCAGCTCGGCCAGGAGCACGAGCACGCTTACCGCGATGCCGCCCTCATAGAAGCCGCCGCCGAGGGCAAGACCGACGATCGCGCTCGTCCAGAGACCGGCCGCCGTGGTCAGTCCCTTGACGCGCTGACGGCGCGTCACAATGATCGTACCGGCGCCGATGAAGCCGATACCGGCAACGACCTGCGCGCCGAGACGGGCCATATCGGTGAAATAGTGCATATTCAGATACAGATACTGACTGGTCATCGTGGTGAGCGATGCGCCGAGGCAGATGAGGATATGCGTGCGGAAACCGGCGGGACGGCGCTTGAACGCGCGCTCCAGACCGATCATGCCGCCGCACAGCACGGCGAGACAAAGACGCACCGTGACCGACAGCATGGTAATATCGCGGACTCCGTTAAAAATCGAAAGCATTTCGTCCCCCCCTTTCAGACTTCGTCGATCGTGTATACGCTGTCCAGCGCGGCGATCGCCGTGAGGACCTGCGTATGCGGCTGCTTCTGCTGCAGCCGGATGGCAAATACCGCGTTCGGATTGATCGAGCGCTCGGTGCGGCCGCGGTTGATGTCCACGTCGCAGATGCGCGCGCCCTGTGATTTGATGCGGCTGATGATCGAGCCGAGGTCATCCAGAGAGCGGAATTCTACATAAATGTTGATAAAGCGCGCTTTCTCGACCAGATAATTCTCAAATGCCGGGAGAAAACGCATACACAGGAAGATGAGCACCGTGCACAGCACGACGCATTCATAAAAGCCTGCGCCGATGGCGAGACCCATGCAGGCCGACGCCCACAGGCCCGCCGCCGTAGTCAGGCCCTTGACCTCCTGACGGCCGGTGACGAGGATGGTGCCCGCGCCGAGGAAGCCGATGCCATTGATGACCTGCGCGCCGAAGCGCGAAACGTCGGTCTTCATGCCGAGCTCTACCGCAATATCCTTCCACGGTCCCATGACCATCGCAAACTCATACTGACTGAGCAGCATGGTCAGCGCCGCGCCCAGACACACGAGCATGTATGTTCGGAAACCGGCAGGCCGGCGTTTTCGCCCTCGCTCCAGACCGATCATGCCGCCGCACACCATGGCGAGTATAAGTCGGAACATCACCGACACAAAATTCATTTCACGCAGATATGGAATTACTCCGTTCACTGACGTCCGCCTCACTTTCTGAAAAAATGAAAATAAACACCGGCGCATGGTTCGTTCGGGCATTGCTGCCCGGCAAAACATGCGCCCTGTGCTCATCCGTCATTGAGTATATTTATATTAACATATTCTTAACAAGAATGCAAACGTTTGCGCAAACTTTTTTGCGAATTTTTTTACAGACCTGAAAAGTGCCGTTTTATAACGACTTAGTCGCGACGATATTGACGTCCGTACCGAGAATGTTCTCCGCGAGGACCGCGCCGACCCTGACCGGACTTTTCGCGGTGATGCCGTCGAGCAGGTGCATACATTCGAACATTTTTTCCTTCGGGAGCGGCTTGTCGGTCTTGACCGGCAGGCGCGGCACCGCAGCGCCCTCGATCCTGACGGTCGAGGTGATGACGCGGACCGGGTGCTGAAGCTCGTTCCTGCCGTAGATCTCGCCGCGCGGACAGCCGTTGCCCGTTACCTTATAGCCGTTTTCTTCATCTACCGAAAGGCGGCAGCCCTTGGGGCAGGTAATGCAGATAATGCTGGTCATGCCTGTTCCTCCTCAACCGATACCGTGACTGCGCCCTGTGCCTTTTCGAGCAGGACGCGCGGCAGTCTGATGTTCTCCATCTCGCCCGGCGCCATATGCTCGCGGCGGAAGGACGCGATCTGTGTGCCGCTCTCGTCCCTGACCACGATGCGGCTCGCGCCGCAGATTGCGCGGACGCGGAAGAATACGTCTGCGCCCGTGAAGTCTGCGTCCATGCGGACGTGCTGCGGCACGGTGTAGCCGACGAGACTGCCGTTCCTGATGTCGAGCGTTCTGCCCTCGGCGGTCTGCTTGCCTGCGCAGTACGCAGCGGCAGCCCTGCCTGCGCGGGCCGCTTCGGCGGTTACGAAGTCAACCAGATCATGTACGTGCAGCACGTTGCCGCAGGCGAACACGCCCGGAATCGAGGTCTCCATGTTTTCGTAGACGACCGGGCCGTTCGTGCGCGGGTCCATCTGAATATCCGCGCCGCGGCTCAGCTCGTTCTCCGGGATAAGGCCGACCGACAGCAGAACGGTGTCGCAGTCAAAGGTCATCTCGGTGCCCGGGATCGGACGGCGGTCCGGGCCGACCTCGGAAACGACGACGCGCTCCACGCGATCCTTGCCCTGAATGTCCGAAACGGTGTGGGAGAGATAAAGCGGAATGTCAAAGTCATTGAGGCACTGCACGATGTTTCGCGTCAGACCGCCAGAATACGGCATGACCTCGACGCAGGCGAGCACCTTCGCGCCCTCGAGCGTCATGCGGCGCGCCATGATAAGGCCGATGTCGCCCGAGCCGAGAATGACGACGCGCCTGCCGACCATGTAGCCCTCGATATTAAGGTAGCGCTGCGCCGCACCGGCGGTGAAAACGCCTGCCGGACGGGAACCCGGGATAGCAATCGCGCCGCGGGTGCGCTCGCGGCAGCCCATGGCGAGGATGACAGCCCTGGCCTCGAGGTCCTCGTAGCCGCCCTCGGAGGAAACGATGTGAACGTGCTTGTCCGGGGTGATGTCGAGCACCATCGCGTCCAGACGGACATCCACGCCGGTCTGACTTACCATGTCGATGAAGCGCCCGGCATACTCCGGGCCGGTCAGCTCTTCCTTGAAATAGTGCAGACCGAAGCCGTTGTGGATGCACTGGTTGAGGATGCCGCCCAGCTCACGGTCGCGCTCGACGATGCAGATCGAGCGGCAGCCTGCTTCCCATGCGGCATATGCAGCGGACAGGCCTGCCGGGCCGCCGCCGATAATCACGAGTTCGTATTTCATGCCAGTGTGCCTCCCTTGGTGGTGCCGATCAGAATAAAGGTGCCGTCGCCGTCCTGCTGAATGTCGAGCGGACTGCATCCGAGCTCACGCGCGAGAATGTCGAGCACGCGCGGACCGCAGAAGCCGCCCTGACAGCGGCCCATGCCCGAGCCTGCGCGGCGCTTGATGCCGTCGAGCGAGCAGGGCGGAATGGGAGAGTGGATAGCGGCGACGATCTCGCCCTCGGTGATGGTCTCACAGCGGCAGATAACGCGGCCGTAGCGCGGGTCCTTGGCGATGAGAGCCGCCTTCTCCTCGTCGGAGAGCTGCTTGAAGCGGATCTGCTCGCGTCTGCCGTTCCACTCGTCCTTCTTTTCGAGGACGATGCCCATGTCCTCCAGCAGACCGGCGGCATACTCCGCGATAGCCGGAGTGGCGGACAGACCGGGCGACTTGATGCCGGCAATATGCAGCATACGCGGCATATTCTTCGCCGGACGGATGATGAAGTCACTTTCGCTCGTGTTCGCGCGAACACCTGCAAAATTGCGGATGGACTGGCGGAAATCGATCGACGGAACGCTCCTGCGGCTGGTCTCCGCGACGAAATCCATGCCAGAGAGGGTGTTTTCCCTGCTGTCCGGCGCGGAAACATCGACTGCGTTCGGGCCGACGATCAGATTTCCGTGCACGGTGGGCGAAACGAGGACGCCCTTGCCGAGCCTGTTCGGGCACTGGAAGATAACGTGGCTGACCAGATTGCCGCTCGACTTGTCGAGCAGGTAATACTCGCCGCGCGACGGCTGCGCCTCCCACTCGGCCGCGCCGGTCATCGCGCAGATATCGCCGCCCCAGCCGCCGGCGCAGTTGACGATAACGCGGGTCTTGTAGTCGCCGGATCTGGTATGTACGAGTACGTAGTCACCCTTCTCCTCAAGGCCGGTCACTTCGCTGCGGAGCTTCAGCTCAACGCCGTTGCGCACGGCGGTCTCCGCCTCCGCGATGCACAGGCCCCACGGGTCGATGACGGCGGCGGACGGCGCATAAAGCGCCGCGACAACGTTTTCCGCGAGGTTCGGCTCCATCTCGTGCGCCTCCTTCGCGTCGAGGATGCGCAGACCCGGCACGCCGTTGCGGACGCCGTTTTCGAGCAGGTGCTCGAGGTGCTGCTTCTGCTCCTCATCGAACGCCAGAACGAACGAGCCGATGCGCTTGTAGCCGACCGACAGGTCGCGGCACAGCTGCTCCATCAGCTCCGAGCCGCGAACGTTCAGCCTTGCCATGAGCGTGCCGTTCTCCGGGTCGTAGCCTGCGTGAACGATGGCGCTGTTGGCCTTTGTCGTACCCATGGAAACGTCGTTCTCGCGCTCGAGCACGAGCACGCGCAGCCTGTACTGCGAGAGCGTATAGGCAAGCGATGCGCCGACCACGCCGCAGCCCACGATGGTTACATCATACATACTTTTCCCTCCGTTTTCCCAACAAAAAAAGCCAAAGCAACCACCCCGCAGTGCATTCGCTCTGCGGCAACGGCTTACTTTGACTCTAATCTCACAAGCAAACATACATATTCACTTTCGCTATTTTCAATATAGCACAGCTTCTGTCAGATTGCAAGCGATTTCTTTTGAGCAGAATCGCTAAAAGGGCGGCAAAAATTTTTATCTGCCGTTTCAGTGTGCCGATATTTTAGATCTCCCACAGCTCGGGCTTTGTCGTCGAGACCGCCTGCGCGCCGGCGGAGAGCGCCGCGACGACGTCCTGCTTGTCCGAGAGCAGGCCGCTCGCGATGATCGGCTGGCGGATCTGCGGCTTCAGCCGCTCGAGCACGCGCGGCATGGTGCCCGGGAGCAGATCGACCGCGTCCGCGTTCGAGCTTTGGCGCAGCACAGTATCAAACGAGAGCGAGTCGAACAGGAAAAAGCGCTGAATGGTCAGCAGGCCGAGCGCCTTGGCGCGGCGGATGATGTTCGGGCGGGTCGAAATGATGCCGTCCGCCTGTGTGTTCTGCGCGATGAAATCCGCGGTGATGTCCCGCGCGGTCAGACCCTCGATGAGGTCGGCGTGGACGAAAACGATCTTGCCCGCCTGCTTGACCCGCTCGACGTGCGAGGCGATGTTCAAAATCGTACCGTACAGAAAAAATACGGTCGTGCAGTCGCTCGCGATAGCCTTTTCGAGTCCCTCGTCGCTTTTGAGCGCCGCGATCACCGGACAGTCCTGAAGAGCGTCCAGAAACTTCTCTCTCTTGCGTTCCATTCTTGTATCCTCCATCGGCGCGGCTGCCGCCGCACCTCGTTTGTTTCAAATCGGTATCCTCATTATAGCATATCTCGCGGCAAAACCGCAACCGCCCCGGTGATGCTGCACAGACGGCGCTCCGTCCGGCAGGCGCAGCTCAGTAAATCTGCACAAATATCATCTCGCTGATTTTACGTGCGGAAGAGTTGGTACTGCTTTTTCTTCGTCACTTTGCATAAAGTAAATGTTCGCATTATGTTAGATTTGTGTAAAAAGTCAACTTCTTGCCATTTTTCACTTGCACACCCCCGAAGGGCGTGCTATACTGAGGTCAAGGTTAAGGAATGTTGCTTTCAGAGATTTGAGTCAGGGTAACATGGGCGTGCTTTTCCGAGCGGGAAAGAACTGTCATATGTTATATCTGGCTGTTTTTTTGTCCTTTTCAGGGGAAAACAGCGCGTTCCGAAATGAGTTGTGCCGGCTCCGGTCGATGAAGAGAGAGCATCCTGCCGGACGGGCGAAAGAAAAAAGGGGTGTAAGAATTCAATGTTCAAAATGCTCAATCCGAAACGCTTCTACCATGCGGTAGGCAGACGCAAGTTCCTTGAATTTGTCCTGCTCGCGGCGTTTATCCTGTTCTTCTACGGACCGATGATCAATATGCTGATGCTCGCCTTCGCAAACGAGTATCAGGCGCCGGCCATCCTTCCGCAGCAGTGGGGTTTCAAATGGTGGAGCTACGTATTCAGCCAGAAGAGCCTCGTTTCCTCGATCACGCAGTCCTTCATCGTGGCGATCATCACCACCGGTGTTTCCATGGTGCTTTGTATCCCGGCGGCGTACTCCATCGCACGCTTCAAGTATCCCGGCCGTAAGATGTTCATGCTGTCCTTCCTGCTGACCAACGCATTCCCGAAGCTCGGCATCTACACCTCCATCGCGGTCCTGTTCTACAAGTACAACCTGATGGGCACCTACACCGGCGTTGTCATCATCCACATGATCAACTCCATGATGTTCATGGTATGGCTCCCGTCGAGCGCGTTCCGCGCGGTACACCGCCAGCAGGAAGAAGCGGCGCGTGACGTCGGCGCAGGCCCCATCCGCACCTTCTTCAAGGTAACGCTCCCGATGGCGATGCCCGGCATCTCGGTCGCAACGCTCTACACCTTCCTCGGTTCGATGGAAGAGGCACAGGGCACCATGCTCGTCGGTATGGCAAGGGTTCAGACCATGCCGGTCGCAATGTACGGCATCGTGCTCGACTCCTCGGCGGTCCAGATCGGCGCGGTATTCGCTATCCTGCTGATCATCCCGTCCGCACTCATGATCTTTGCCATGCGCAAGTACATCGGTCCGGAAGCAATCTCCGGCGGCTTCAAGATGAAATAACCCATCGAATTACAGGAGGATATATAACCCATGAGCGAACGTAAGATCAAGCTCCAGATCAAGGATATGACCAAAAAGTACGACAACGGCGACGGCGTCGAGCACATCAACCTCGATATCTACGAGGGTGAGATCGTCACCTTCCTCGGCCCCTCCGGCTGCGGCAAGACCACCATCCTGCGCACCATCGGCGGCTTCCTCGACGTCACGAGCGGCGACATCACCATCGATGGTCAGTCCATCATCGGCCTGCCCCCCGAGAAGCGCCCGACCGCAATGGTGTTCCAGAGCTACAACCTGTGGCCGCACATGACCATTTACGAAAACCTCGCCTTCGGCCTCAAGCTCCGCAAGGTGCCCAAGGCTGAGATCGACGCAGACATCAAGAAGATGCTCGCTCTCGTATCCATGAGCGGCTGCGAGAAGAAGTATCCGAACCAGATGTCCGGCGGCCAGCAGCAGCGCATCGCCATCGCGCGCAGCCTGCTTCTCAAGCCCTCCCTGCTCCTGCTCGACGAGCCGTTCTCCGCGCTCGACGCGAAGATCCGTCAGCAGATGCGCGAGGAGCTGAAAAAAATCCAGAGCGACCTCGGCATCACGGTCGTATTCGTAACCCACGATCAGGAGGAAGCCATGTCGCTTTCGCACCGCATCGTCGTTATGAACAAGGGCAAGTTCGAGCAGATCGGCACCCCGACCGAGATCTACGACAAGCCGGCGACCCGCCACGTTGCTTCCTTCATCGGCGAGATGAACTTCATCGACAAGGACAACAAGACCATCGCCGTCCGTCCGGAGGACGTTACCGTTTCCATCGACGGCTCGGGCGACTTCACCGGCACCGTCCGCACCATCATGGTGCTCGGCCACTACGTTGTCGTAAACGTACAGCACGGCGACAACGTTATCAAGTGCTTCGTTGACCGCGACATCAGCGAGAAGCTGTCCGTCGGTCAGACGGTCGGTATGCACATCGGCAAGCACACCGTTTTCGACAAGTAATTTTTAACCACAACATCCTTTATCGGGAACACAGCGCCATGAGCGCCTGAAAAACGCAGACATTCGGGTGAGCTTCACACCCGTGTCGATCCCCTTAGAGTATGTATAAGAGAAAAAGGAGAATGAAAAATGAAACTGAAGAGATTAGGTTCGATCTTCCTTGCAGCAGCAATGATGACGGCAGCCCTCACCGGCTGCGGCGGCGGTTCTTCGAAGGACAGCAGCGGCGGCGACTCCGCTTCCGGCGGCAAGTCCACCGTTACTCTGTGGGCAACCGGTTCGGACAACGTCCGCTCCATCTTCGAGAAGCTGACCGAGGATTTCAACACCAACTCCGAATACAAGGACCAGTATCAGGTTGAGCTGCAGTTCATGCTCTCCGGTACCGGCGCACAGGGCCTCGCAGACATGGTTGCAGCTGCCGGCAAGGCAGGCCAGACCAACACCGATTATGACATCGTTGACTGGAGCGGCGACGACCTGGCAAAGATCATGTCCAAGATCGGCGAGGAGTCCTTCGTAAAGCTCGACAAGTCCAAGATTCCGAACGCTGCATCTGTTGAGGCGAAGAGCGCGGTCGCGCAGGATTACGCTCAGCCGTACCGCGGCACCACCGTTATCCTTGCCTACGACTCCGAGAAGGTTCCGACCCCGCCCAAGACCATGGACGAGCTGGTTGAGTGGATGAAGGCGAATCCGGGCCGCTTCGCTTACAACGCTCCCGGCACCGGCGGCGCAGGCGACTCCTTCGCTCGCACCTCGGTCTACAACTTCCTGCCGGAAGAGGCTATCACCTCCGGCGACGAGAAGTGGGTCGGCGAATGGGACAAGGGCTTCGAGTTCCTCAAGTCCATCCATCCGTATATGTACAAGTCCGGCGGCTCCATCGTTTACCCGAACAAGAACCAGGGTACTCTGGACCTTCTGAATCAGGGCGAGATCGATATGTGCCCGAACTGGGCTGACATGGTACTGAGCCAGCGTGCACAGGGCGCCATCAAGGACACCATCAAGATCACCCAGATCGACCCGTCTCTGACCGGCTCTTTGCAGACTCTGACCATCCCGACCTTCGGCTCCAACGAGGAAGGCGCTTACGCATTCATGAACTACATGCTCTCCGAGCAGGCACAGCAGATCATGGTCAACGACATGGCCGCTATCCCGCTGATCGACACCAGCAAAATGGATATGACCGGTTATGAGGATCTCCAGGGTCTGGACGTTTCCAACTTCCGCATCCTGTCCATCGGCGACCTCGGCACCCAGTTCAACGAGCGCTGGGACAACGAGATCGGCTCCATCGGCTAAAAAGCACATTGTGATCGCGGCGGTCCTCCGGGGCCGCCCCGACCTGAAGCCCGTGCTTTTGAAGCCACGCATGAACTTAGATACGAGGGGATAATAAAATGAGTAAAACCCTGAAGCAAAAGCTGGTCGCTTATGCACTGGTTCTGCCGGCGTTTCTCGTCGTTATGCTGACCGTTGCCTATCCGATCGTTTCCGCTGTCATCCAGAGCTTTCAGGATGAAAAGACCGGCGCTTTCACGCTCGCAAACTACGCATACTTCTTCACCGAGCCTGCACAGCGCATGAACATCCTGTACACGCTGTTCGTCGTTATCGCGACCGTCGTCATCGCGCTGGTCGTGGCCTACCTGCTCGCGCTCTATCTGCGCTTCGTCCATTCGGGCATCGCAAAGAGCATCGGCACGCTGTACCTCCTGCCGCGTTTCGTACCGGCAATGTGCGCGGTTTACGCCATGATCACGATCATCCGCGACTCCGGTCTCATCAACCGCATCGGTCTGCACTTCGGCATGAACCTCAAGCTCGGCCTGATGTACCACGCAAGCGGCATGATCATCATGAACCTCTGGTTCAACATTCCGTTTGCGGCAATGATGATCACCGCCGGTCTGGGCGCGATCCCGGACAGCATCATCGAGGCTGCTCGTGATGTTGGCGCAGGCAAGTTCAAGGTATTCACCTCCATGATCCTGCCGCTGTCCCTCAAGGACGTCATCATCGCAGGCACGTTCGTATTCATGACCAACGTCGGTTCGTTCACTACCCCGTACCTGATGGGCGGCAACTCCCCGAAGATGCTGGGTATCGCGCTGTTCGACCAGTTCAACAAGTATCTGGCCTACAACCGTTCGGCCGCGCTGTCGGTCATCATGTTCCTGCTCTGCTCGGTTTCCGCAGGCGTGTACATTTACACCAACCTCAAAGAAAAAGACTGGGAGCAATAAAAAAACTTGCGTTTTTTATAGGGGGCTTCAAAAGCCCCCTATATTTTTTTGGCGGTTCCCAAGGAAACCGCCAAAAAATACCCGAACGACGCCGCCCACGGCGGCTGAGCCAAGCTGTCGCAAAGCTGACGCTTTGCCGACAAGCTGTGTTTTGACTTCGCAAAACACGGACGGAGAAAAGTTCCTATGCAGAAACTTTTCTCTCTCTGGAAGTATAAAAACCGTGATACATGCTCCCGGTTTTTATGAATTTGCTGCGCAAATTCTATTTAATACGCGCTTTCGCGCGAATACCTGCGCTGTTTTATCGTCCGAGAACCGCGAAAAGGTATGTGCCCCTCTTAAATCCGCGTAAAAATTGTTTGGCAAGGGTTGTTCGCCGGGGCGGTTTTGATTATAATTAGGCGTGGGAGCATTTTGGGGCTTCCGTGTATTTTGGATTTCCGTGGGAGGTTGATTCTCATGTCAGATAAAACTCTAATCACTGCGCATTCCGGCTCGGACGGTACACCGGACAACTCGCTTGCCTGTGTTCGGTACGCCCTTTCGACCGACGCCGACGCGTTCGAGGTCGATGTGCGCCGCCTTGCGGACGGAACGCTCGCGCTCGGCCACGATGCCGCCGACCATACCGCGCCGACACTGCGCGAGGTGCTTGCCCTCGCCGCCGCAAAGCCCGGCGTGCGCATCAACTGCGACCTCAAGGAACGCGGCCTTGAACCGGCTGTCGCGGCGCTCGCCGCCGAATGCGGCATGGCCGGCCGCCTCATCTTCTCCGGCTCGGTCGATGTTAACATCTTCGCCGCGCACCCCGAGCTGCACGACTGCGCCGAGGTCTACCTCAACATCGAGGAGTACGTCCCCGACCTCTACCTGAACTACCGCAACATTCCGGATTTCGAGCTGACCGCCGCCGAGATCATCACGAAAGTCTGCCGCGAACATGGCATCACGACGGTCAACATGAATCAGGTGCTCATCACGCGCCGCTTCATCGAAACGCTGAAGGACAGCGGCATCGCCCTTTCCGCCTGGACGGTCAACGAGGATCTCTTCCTCGACTGGTTTCTCACACAGGGCGTCCGCAATATCACGACGCGCAGACCTGCACGCGCACTCCGTCTGCGCGACAGGTAAACAAAACGCCATCGCAGAGAGAACATTCTCGAGCGATGGCGTTTTCTTTAGAAATCGGCCGGCTTCCTGTAGGTCAGCGCACGGGCGCTGTCGCCCAGACCGGCGGTCGTGGGGTCGATGAATACGCTCAGTACGGTAAGGCAAAGCGTTGCGAGCTGCACCGGGTTTTCGATAATGCCGGCAAGACAGCTCCACACCGCTCCCCAGCTCGTCAGTGCGTTCACGTCCACACGCAGCGCGCTCACGACCGCGCTCACGATGCCCACCCAGAACCACGGATTTCTCATTCTTACCTTCCAGTTCATGCCTGTTCCTCCTCCAGTCCGTCAATTCTTCTGTCCGCCGCGCGTACCCGTTCTTCGAGCACCGCGCATTCCTGTTCGAGCTTGAACGTGCGCTCGATGAGGTTGTTATGGCGGTTCACCTTTTCCTCGAGCTGACGCAGACGGTACTGCGTCAGGCTGCCCGAAACGTAAATCCCGCCGAATGAGCCGGCGAGCGTCCCGAGCAGGCTCATGCCTGCGATGATCACCTCGGTCGTCATGTGCTTTCACCTCCCGTCGCCGAAGGTCCCTCTACCCATAGCGCGGAAACCGCGAAAATTGACCTCATTCGGTCAATCTCTCATGAATTTTTTCGAAAATTTTTCTGTTCGACAGCGTTCGCTCCCCTTCGCGCTCTGCATGGCGTATGATGGAGAAAAGGAGGGGTTTTCATGCAGATATGCCGTTATCTTCCGGTAAAGGAAAGCTGTTTTTCCGCTCTGCTCGGGCATTATACGACCTTCGGACTGCGTGCGGAGACCGAGACCGAACGCGGATGGCTGCCGCTTCTGACGCTTTCGGATGTTTCGTGCGACGAGGAATTTATCCGCGCGTTCGCGCAGCGCTGCACGGAGTGCGGTCTGTCGCCCGTTCATCTGACCGACGCGGTGCTCGATGCGCTTCCGTGAGACAAAAATCCCCTGCACCGACGCTCACAGCGTTTCGATGCAGGGGATTTCATTTGTTTAATCCATCGTCAGAAACCGCGAAACGGCCTCTACGTTGTCCTCGTTGTATTCGATCTCGCGCGAGCAGGCCTTGCACAGGCAGATCTGCTCCCAATGGGTCAGCCTGCCGTCGGTCAGCCAGCGGTAAATACCGAGCAGCTGGATGAAGCACGTGCAGATGAGCGCGAACTGCACCTTTTCGATCAGCACATCGTCGCCCAGCGCCTTCATAAAGTGGCGGTAGACGAAATACTCGAGCAGCTCGTCATATTCATACAGCCGGTCTGCATAGGCGGCAAGGAAATCCGCGCGGCGCGCGAGCAGCTCGGGGATACGCGCGTGTACGTCTGCAAGCAGTCCGCGCCAGTCGTCCTTGTTGATCTCCAGAGACATAAGACGCTCGGTCAGCGCCTTCAGGCACGCTTCGGACCAGAACATGGCCGACCAGCGGAACGGCTCGTCCTCCTCGCCTGCGTATTCGGCGTCCCCCTCCACAGGGAACAGCAGGTCGTCATACTCGTTCTGCATTTCACAGCAGGCAAGGTGCAACCGGTCCAGCTTTTCATCGAAGGAAACCGGCGTTTCCGGCTTGATGATGGCGAACAGCCGGTCGCGCATCGCGAACAGCACCTGCTCGAATTCGTCCGGCTCCTCGTCCGCCTCGCCGGTCACGTCCCACTGCGGATAGCCGCGCTTTTGCAGGATAAGCTCCGCCGCCGCCTCGCAGCACAGGCCCACGCCGTCCTCGCGGCCGCCTGCGAACCACTCGTAGTAGCGCGGATGGTCGGTGCAGATCTGCGCCATATGCTCCTCGCCGAGGTTCAGGTACACCTCGCACAGGTTGCGCTCGTTCAGGAACGGGCACCGCTCCCGCTCGTCGAGAATAAAGTGCGCATTCTCCCCCGCCTGCTCGTCTGCCGGCGCGATCGCGGCGCACAGACGCCTTGAAAAGTCGCTGCCGATGCTTTTATAGTACGCAAGCGTCTGCTCGTCTACATCAATCTCCCAGCCGATACAGCAGTTTTCCGTGCAGTCCGACGCGATGCAGCGGAAGTCTTTATAATAAGAAGGACGGCGAATGTAGCCCATCCTGATCACCTCTCAGGTCTTTTCGGTTTGTCACAACGCAAACCGTCCCGGTGTTGTCTTGACAAAGCCGGAACGTTTGAAGTATAATACCGGTATAGGCGATTGCCCTGTGTTGGAGGGCGGTCGTTCCTCTTGTCGATTTTAAGTCGAAGAAAAAGCCGCTCTCTTTTAGCTACGGGGGGCGGTTATTTCTTTATGTATTCCAAAATACCAAAGACAATCACGCAGATCAGGTTCAAAAGCGCAAGCACTTCGAGCGTTGACACTGGCAATCACCTCCGTTCCGGAGGAACAACCGCATCGCCTGTACCGGCAAGAGCATTATATCACGCAGCGACTTTCCCTGTCAATTTGCCGCCCTTCCGGGCGGTTTTTCTATTTTTATCGCCGCATGCAAAAAGAGCTGCAATCTTTCGATTACAGCTCACTTCTGGCGGAGAGTTAGGGATTTGAACCCTAGAGACGCTCATCACGCCTACACGATTTCCAATCGTGCGCCTTCGACCACTCAGCCAACTCTCCATCTTGTTAAGTTGTTGTTCGTCGGTGTCAACCGCAGCGAACAATATGTATTATACAGACCTTTTACCGTTTCGTCAATAGTTTTTTTGAAATTTTTCAAAAAATTTTTAAAGGGCGGAAAATGGTCTCTCCGCCCCGCTGCTTTCACTCGTCTGCGAGCTTCGCGACACGCACAAATTCATCCATCTCGCGCGTGCGCCATTTCTCCTTGTGGCAGAAGATCTGACGGTAGAGCGAGATATAGCAGTCCTCGACCGACAGCCGGATCAGCCTGCCCTGCTGTACGCCGCTCTCGACCGCGTACCACGGCAGAAAGGACACACCCCGGTCAACCTCGAGCATACGGATGAGCAGCGAGGTATCGCCGCACTCGAGCGACGGGGTGAGTATCGTGCTCCGTGCGGCAAGACGGCGGTTGAGCACGCGGCGGTAGTTATCCTGCTCGGTGAGGAAGAACGGCTGCTCGAGCAGCTCCTCGATCGTCAGCTCGCGGCCGCTCAGCTCCCCGCTCAGCGACGCAGAGGCCACGAACACGATCTCCTCGCGCTGCTCCATCAGCTTGTGCCAGTTGTTGCTGTACAGCGGCTCATCGAGCACATAGATCATATCCAGCTCGCCGCGCTCCATCTGTTCGATCAGCTGCTCCGGCTCGCCGACCGTGATGCGGATGGTGACCTTCGGATTGTATTTCCGGTAAAGATGCAGCACGGTCGGCAGCTTCAGGCACGCGAGCGACTCGATCGTGCCGATATGCAGCGTGCCGTGCAGCTCCGCCGTGGAGGTGACCGACAGGCGCGCCTGATTGACCTGGCTCATGATCTCGCAGGCATGATTAAAAAAACGCTCGCCCGTGTCGGTCAGCGCGATGCGCTTGCCCATGCGGTCGAACAGGCGCGTGTCCAGTTCCTCCTCGAGCTGGCGGATCTGTACGGTTACAGCCGACTGCGAATAGCCGAGGCTCTCCGCTGCGCGCGAAAAGCTGTTGAACTGCGCCACGCGGATGAACGTTGCAAGCTGACGGATCTCCATGTGTTTTCCCCTTCGTCTGTTATAAAGAATTTTAATCCAAATGATAGAATATATGAATTTGACTTAATTGCATAAACAGAATATACTAAATTCATAAACGGGTCAAGAAGGAATTTGGAAGTTTGCCACAGAATTTCTCTTTTGCACTTTGTTCACAAATCAAGCCATCTATTTTACAGCACTTTGCCGAAAATATGTGGTTTTTTTGTGCCCAAAATGCGGCAGAGACCGCGGCGGACTTTCACGGCAGCAGACAGGGAAGTATAACGAGGGGGTCTGCGCCGCAAAATCAAGGAGGAGAAAAGAAATGGAAGAAAAGAAAAAGTTCAAGCTCGGGCTTCTGCCCAAACTTATCATCGCCATCATCGTCGGCATCCTGTTCGGCCAGTTCCTGCCGGAAGGCTTC
>ERZ773252.1492-NODE-1492-length-22963-cov-14.768858_pt1 | contig 22963 bp, 20 predicted proteins | sample MGYA00580517_ERZ773252 | MGnify/ENA primary metagenome ERZ773252 (study PRJEB29015, sample SAMEA2737766) | human gut metagenome | biome: human gut; feature: human-associated habitat; material: faeces | place: China | collected 2012 ...
GGCATTCTGTTATATAAAAATGTTGTTAACAACATTTTTATATAACAGAATGCCTATACTATTTAAAATATATATTGTATACCATAAGTTACTCTTCATAAACATAGAACAAATTCTACTAAGCAAAATTTTTACTAAAAAATATATAGCTGACTTTAGGACACATCCAATAAATAGATGCTCCCTGAAGTCAGCCAAAATATTATCTAATCTAATTCTGCTTTTCCAGTGTATAATTGATAGTATCTGCCCTTTTCCTCTAATAAAGATTCATGATTTCCTCTTTCAATTATTTCACCTTGTTCAAGAACCATTATTGCATGAGAGTTCTTAATAGTAGAAAGTCTGTGAGCAATTACAAAAACAGTTCTTCCTTCCATAAGCTTATCCATACCTTCTGCAATAAGTTTTTCAGTTCTTGTATCAATTGAACTTGTTGCTTCATCCATTATTAAAACTGGTGGATTAGCAATTGCTGCTCTTGCAATAGCAAGTAATTGTCTTTGTCCTTGAGATAATCCTTCACCATCGCCTGTAATAACAGTATCATATCCATGAGGTAAATGCTTAATAAATGTATGAGCATTTGCAAGCTTAGCTGCTGCTTTAACTTCTTCATCAGTTGCATTTAAGTTACCATATCTGATATTATCAGCTATTGTACCAGTAAATAAATGAGTATCTTGAAGAACTATTCCTAAAGATCTTCTTAAATCATCCTTCTTGATATCCGTAATATCTATTCCATCATAAGTTATTGTACCTGAATTGATTTCATAAAATCTATTTATTAAGTTAGTAATTGTAGTCTTACCGGCCCCTGTTGATCCAACAAAAGCAATCTTTTGACCTGGCTTAGCAAATAAACTAATATTCTTTAATACAGTCTTTTCTTCATTGTATCCAAAAACAACATTTTTAAATCTAACATCACCAGTAAGTTCTCTTAATATAGGTTCATCAGTTAATTCTGCAGCTGATTCTAAAATAGCAGTAGTTGCTGCCATTTCTGCCATTGAGTTATCTTCTGCTTCTACTAAAGTTTTCATTTTAGCTATAACTGAAGGAGGTACCTTCCAAGCCCAATGACCTGTATACTTATCAGTTTCAACTAATTTACCATCTTCACTAACTTCAACTCTTGTTAAAGTGACTTCACCATTATCAACTTCAACTTCTTCATCTAAAGCTGTAAATATTCTTTCTGCACCTGCTAATGCTGCTAATATCATATTTACTTGTTGAGATACTTGTGCAATTGGATTAGAAACTTGCTTTGTATATTGTAAATAAGATACTAATGAACCAATATCAAAAGCACCAGCTATAGTCATTAATCCCCCAATACAACAAGTTACTGCATAATTCATATGAGAAAGATTTCCTAACATTGGCATCATGTATCCACCAAATGTTTGAGCTCCTGTTGAAGCTTTTCTTAATTCTTCATTATGCTTTTTAAAATCTTCAATTGCTTCTTCTTCATGACAAAATACTTTTATAACCTTTTGCCCCTCTATCATTTCTTCAATATATCCATTTAATTTACCAATATTCTTTTGTTGCATTCCAAAATAATACTTACTCTTAGCACCAACATTGTTTACAACAAAAATCATTAAAGCTAAAAATGCAACTGTTATTATAATTAACACTGGACTTAAAACTGCCATCATTATTATTGTTCCTATAAATGTAAGCCCTGATGCTAATATATTAGTTAAACTATTATTTAATGCTTCACTAATGTTATCTATATCATTAGTGTATAAACTCATTAAGTCACCATGAGTATTTCTATCAAAATATTTAATAGGAAGTTCTTGCATCTTATTAAATAAATCTGTTCTTATATTACTGATAGTATTTTGAGCAACATGTACCATTATTCTTGCATATCCATATGCAGCAAGTGCACCTACAACAAATATTGTACCTAATATTACTAACATCTTTGCAAGTCCTACAAAATCACCTGGTAAGATATAATTATTTACTAATGGTTTTAAGAAATATGAACCTGCAACCATTGCAAATGAATTAATTATAATTAATATCATAACTAAAGCTAATAAAGCCTTATATTTTCCAACATAACTCATTAATGTTTTTATTGTCTTCCCCATATTTTTAGGTTTTGGAGGTCCTGGTTTTTTCCCACCTTTTCCTGGAACAGGATGTCCTGATTTATTATCAGATGCTTGTCCTTGATTTGCACTAACTTGTTGCTTAATCATTTCACTTTTCTTATTACTCACGTAAACCCACCCCTTCCTGTTGAGATTTGTATACATCTTTATAAATTTCACTTGATTCCATTAACTCATCATGAGTTCCAATTGCACTAATCTTACCATCATCCATAACAATAATTTTATCTGCAGTTGAAACTGAATTAACTCTTTGAGCAATTATAATCTTAGTAGTATCTTTTAAATCTTCTGCAAAAGCCTTTCTAATCTTTGCATCAGTTGCAGTATCAACAGCACTTGTACTATCATCTAAAATTAATACTTTTGGCTGTTTTAATATTGCTCTTGCAATACAAAGTCTTTGCTTTTGTCCTCCTGATACATTAACCCCACCTTGCTCTAAGTGCATATCATATCTTCCTGGAAGTCTATCAATAAATTCATCAACACATGCTGAAGATGCTGCTGCTTCAATTTCTGCATCTGTAGCATTTTCATTACCCCACATAAGGTTTTCTTTAATAGTTCCAGAGAATAATGTATTCTTTTGAAGTACCATAGCAACTTCATTTCTTAAAGTTTCAATATGATAATTTTTAACATTAACTCCCCCAACATAAACTTCACCTTCTGTAGCATCATAAAGTCTTGGGATAAGCTGAACTAAACTTGATTTACCAGAACCAGTACTACCAATAACACCAATAGTTTCACCAGCTTTAATCTTAATGTTTATACCTTCTAAATTATTTTCATCACTGTCATCTTCATACTTAAAGTTAACATTTCTAAATTCAATTTCTCCATTTTTAACTTCAGTTATAGGATTAACAGGATCCTTTATATCTGGTTCTTCTTCTAAAACTTCAATTATACGTTGTACTGATGCAACTGATCTTGAAAGCATCATAAGAACCATAGAAAGCATCATAAGAGCCATTAAAATTTGGAAGGAATAAGTCATGAAACTTGTAAGCTTACCTACAGTTAATGTTCCTGCATGAACCATATTTCCTCCAAACCAAAGTATACCTATAATACTTGCAAATACAACAAGTTGCATAATTGGCATATTTAAAACAACTATACCAAATGCCCCTTCAGAAGCTTGTAATAATTCATCATTGCTATTCTTGAACTTTTCTTTTTCTTTATTTCTTCTTACAAAAGATTTAACAACTCTAATACCAATTAAGTTTTCTTGAACTGTAGTATTTAAGTTATCAATTTTCTTTTGCATAGATTCAAACTTAGGCTTAACATTCTTTATAATTAATCCAATTGAAATTATAAGAACAGGCATAGACACTAAGAATATCATTGCTAATTTAGGACTAATTGTAACTGCTAAAATGCATGCAACAATAAGCATCATAGGAGCCCTTACTAAAAGCTTAATTCCCATTGTTAAAGCATTTTGTATCATTGTAATATCAGTAGTTAATCTTGTAATTAATGATGCAGTACTAAACTTTTCAATATTTTTAAATGAATAAGTTTGAATTTTTTCATATTCAGCTTGTCTTAATTCTGCACCAAAACCTTGACCTGCTATTGCTGAAAATTTTGATAATCCAATACCAAAACTTAAAGATATAGCTGCCATAACAAGCATTAATAATCCCATTTTTATTGTATAAATTGTGTTCCCAGTAGAAATACCAACGTCAACTATTTGAGCCATTACTAATGGAATTAATAATTCAAAAATAGCTTCTAATGCTGCACATAAAACACCTAGCATAAGCTGTGTCTTATATTTTTTCATATATGGAGCTAATTTTTTAATCATACTTTCACCTCTCCTTTTAATATCTTTTGTACTTTTTAAGTACATTTTTTATATAAACATTTTGTAGATGAAATTATTTATTTAAATTCATCTTTTTATATGTTTTTAACAAATTTAATTTATATTTTACAATACATAGGAAACTATCTATTTAATTAAAAATAAGAGGATTACTCCTCCATATTCTTTAGTGCTCTAGATAATAAATCTTTTAATATCTTTATTTCTTCATCAGTCATATCTTTAACTAATTGTTTTTCTATATTATTTGCTCCAAATTTAAAGCTTTTACATATAACATCCTTACCTTTTTCAGTTACATGAAGACATTTATATCTTCCATCATTATTACTTGGGCATCTAACTATCATTTCTTTTTCTTCTAACCTTTTTACTATGCCTGTTACAGTTGGATTAGTTAACTTCAAACACTTTTCTATATCTTTTTGAAATACATCACCTTCATGTTCATTTTTATCTATAAAACATAAAATTTCATGTTGTACTCTTGTTAAGTTGAATTTTGAAAGATTTTTATTAATTTTATTAACAACTCTTCCATTTATAAATTTTACTAATAGCCCAACATGTTCTTTTGGATCAAAGTTTTGCATTATTTATCCCCCTTAATACATAGCATACTATATATTTTAGCATTGGTTTTTTTTGCAGTCAAGTTAATAATTTCACCCAATATATTAACTAATTTAGCTATTTATCTTTTATATATTATATTTTGATAAAAGCTTTTTTAAAGTTTAATTTATCTCTCCTTATGATAAAAACTCCATAATCATATTTAGTCTTTTAATTGAAATATTATGGGGCTGTCGCACTAAAACTTTTATACACAATATATTGTTTTAAAAAATAAAAATTAATACAACATATTGTAGTATTTATTCTTAATGCGACATCCCCATTTTAACTTAATTCTTATAATTAATTAAATTTATCCCTTTTATTACAATTAATTATAAATTTTCTGTTAAATATCGTCCATTTATAGATATTTATGCTATAATTTTCTAGTATTTCTTATATTTTCATGTCGAGGGGGAAAAAGAAAATGAAAAAAAACAAAATAATTAGTATGTTTTTAGCTGTAACTTTAGCATTAACTCCACTTACAACTCATGCTGAAACATCTAATACACACTTTCCAATAACATATACTTCGGAAAGTGGAAATTATACTGCAACAAAACTATCACATCCAAATGATGATGTAATGCAACCTGATGGAATAATCGAATATGAAAATGGTATTAATGACCGTGGTGAAAACTATTCTTGGTCAGCTGTTGGCCATGGTGATTACATGTATGTTGGTGTATTATATGGTGCAATTTCTAGAACACTTCAAATAATGGCTGCACAAAATAATATTGATTATTCATTATTTAAAGCTTCTGTTGATGCTCTTTTTAATGGTACTCTTTTTATGGGTGATGAAGAAAATAATCCAAATAATGAAAATAGAAGTATGCTATTAAAATTAAATACTAAAACTGGAGAAGTAACAGTTGTTAGACCTCCAAATGATGCATCTTATCGTGCTGCAATTGAGTACAAAGGTAAATTATATTTTGCTGCCTCTGCAAGTCAACCTTATTTATTAGAAATAGATCCTACTGATGATAGTACAAAAATAGTATATACTAGCCAAAAGCCTTCTAACCCATTCATTTCAGTTGGAATTAGAGGACTTACAGTTGTAAATGATAACCTTGTTGCAAGTATGATTGGTGACAATGGTGCTTATATAGTATCATCTAATAATCCATCACAAGGAGAATCTTCATTTAAAACAATTGCAACTCAAGAAGATTTACTAGACTATCCTGCTTACTATTATAATGATAATATTTTTGGTGGTGCTATTTGGGACATGGTTGAATTTAATAATAAACTTTATGTAACTGTAGTAACAGGAAAATCTGAAAACAAACAAGCCTTTGCAATGTTTAGCGGTAAAGAAAATGAGGAAACTGGTAAATGGGACTTTAATCTTATTGTTGGTGATGAAAAAGATGGAGCTACTTATCCATATGGCTTAGGTGCAGATAGATCTGGTGCTGGTAACTTATTTGTATATGATAATCACTTATATATTGGTGGGTATAATGATCCTATGATAGCTTTAGCTGATGTTCTTAATATGAAATTTGAGGATATTTATAAAGATATTTCTTCTCCAGTGTGCTTATGGAGAATGGATACAAATGAAAAGATTGAAATGGTTGCTGGTGATTCAAATGAATTATTCCCTACTGTACTTGGTAATCAAAGTGCTGGATTTGGTAGCAATTTAAATCAATATGTTTGGAGAATGGCTGAATATGATAATAAACTTTATGTTGGTACATTTGACATTGGAAGTTTAGCTTATCCACTTATGCAATTTACAAATGGTGATGTACTTCATATGACCCCTGAAGAAATTAAATCTCAAATTCATTATATTAAAGCACTTTTAGAAATTCTTAAAAAGAACGATGAAAATTCATCTAAATTACCTAATTATTCAAATGATGATTTAATTAATGATAACTTAACTGATGATAACTTAAATACTGATATTGATGATACTGACAATCTTCATACTAATGATTCAAATAATGATACAGATATTACTAATTCTAAATTTGAAAATAATAATATAATTGAAGAAATTACAGAAGAAACTCCTACATTAACTGAAGAATCTTCTGAGGAATATTATATAAATTCTCTTTCGGATGCAGAACAAGAAAACTTAGAAAATACTTTAACAGATTTATATGATGGATTATTAAATTTAGATTCTATATTAAATGATACTGCTTATATTGATTCTGAAACTAATACTGTAAAATCTTACTCAATAATAGATATTTATCAAAATTTAGTTAATAAATATTTAGCTATTAGAGATTTCTTACCTAAAAACTTAGTTGAAATATTAGATAAAAGCTTAAATCAAGAATCTGTTGATAATTTATTCTATTTCTTAGAAACTTGTAAGTATTTAAGTGTTGGTGAGCGTGGATTTGATTTACTTGTATCTGAAGATGGAATAAACTTTGAAACTATTACTAATAATGGTTTTGGTGACCCTTATAACCATGGATGCCGTATTTTTGCAGTAACAAACTCTGGATTAACTTTAGGAACTGCTAATCCATTCTATGGTACACAAGTTTGGAAAATAACTGATAATCAAAGAGGTAGTATTATTGATTCTATAATTAAAAATACAAATGTAACTTATAACAAAAATCCTGAAGCTTCTAAAAATAAAACTGTTGCTTTTGATGTTGAATTCAATGGAAATACATTAAAGAAAATTCAATTAAATTATAATACATTAAAAGAAGGAATTGATTATACAGTAACTGACAATAAAATTATATTAAGTGAAACACTTCTTAATTCCTTAGATGTTGATAATTATTCTCTTGAGTTTATTTTCAGCGCAGGTAGTAGAGCTTACACAACATTAAATGTAGTTGATGAAGCTGATTCTAAGAATGAACCAATAACAAAACCAACTACAAATCCAAATGTACCTATAAAACCTGAAGATACTAATAACTCTTCTTTAAATAAATTACCTAAGACAGGTGCTGTAATATCAGCTGGAGTTATAGTTCTTATTGGATTAGTAGCTTTATGTGCAGGTAGCTTTTTACTTAGGAAAAAATCAATTAATAATTAGTAATTAACAATATATTAAAATTTAACTTATCTTCTGTTATATCAAAATGTTGTTAACAACATTTTGATATAACAGAGATATAATATAACTTAATAATAATTATATTGCAAGTTCAAGCTATTATACTCTTCTTATATATCAAAAAAAGATGATTCCTAATAATATAGGAACCACCCTTTAAAATATTTACTAATTTACATCATTATAAAAAATTACTTATCTTTTACTTCATTACTCTTAATAGGTTGTACAATTGCTTTATTTATTCCTACTATTTTCATGATTTGCTCAGATCTTTCCTTAGTTGATCCAGTTATTACTGAATACTTAACATTTTCAGCATCTAAGAATCCTAAAATAGCCTTGTCCACCATTTGAGCAACTTCTTCATCTTGCCATCTAACTCCATCTTTCTTATAACCAAATTCTCTTGGAACAAAGAAAATATGATCATATTGTGGTAGATCTCTGATTGCTAAGCTATATAAATCATTTAATATTTCAATTTCTTTCTTAGTTCTTGTCTTATCTCCAAGCATTAATCTTCCATATATGTATGGTACAAAAGTAGCATAATCTGTTATTGCATAATCATGTGAATCTAAACTCTTTTCTAAATGTAATTGACCTAAATATATTCCATATTGTTCTGAAATAGATTCAATCATTCCCTTATCTCTTAAGTAATCAGTGCTGTATTCTGTAGCAACTCCTACATTTATGTCTCTGATTTTTAAATCTACGTATAATTGTTGAATTAATGTTGTTTTACCACATCTTGGTCCACCTAGTATAGCAATTCTTACTGGCATTGGCAACTCCTCCAAATATTTATCTTAATTTTCATTTTTTTATTCGTACCCATCGGAAATTTAATTTTACCATTAACTATAGTATTTTTCAACGACAATTTTTACTATATTTCGATTTACCTCTAGTGAATACCCATAAAATATTTGTTCCTCAGAAATGCATAAATTTTATGGAATAACTAAAGTATCCTTACTATATTTTCAACTGCTCTTTCCATATTAGTTCCTCTAGACTTTAGTGCCTCCTCAATTGTTACTACTCCTGGTAGTATTCCAATTACTGAAGTTATCCCAAAACTATAAAGTTCCTCTATACCATTTCTATATTAGTTATATAATAAATTACACTTCATCCCCATTGCCCCTTTTGTTATACCATTCAAAAATCCCTCATTGTAAAATTTTCTATACAAAATTTTAATTTTAAATTTTTAACTTAATTATAGGCACATCACATAAAAATAATACGCTTCCATGGGGCATCCACTTATTGGATTACCCTCTAGAGGCGCATTAAAAAATTTACATTGGATAACTTTTAATTACTGATAATTGTCCTTTAACTTCATATTTTCCTAAAGAAGCTGGAATTAAATAACTATCTCCCTTTTTAATTTCTTCACAGAAATCTTTTCCTTCAATAGTACCATTACCTTCAACACATGTTAAAATGAAGAACTTTTCTTCATTACTACAATCATCCCACTTAGTTTCAACATTGATTTTTTTCATTCCAAAATATTCATTTTCACAGAAATCTACTTTAGAAAACCCATCATATTTAACTACTTCATTGTTAGAAAGATTTTGGGCCTTTAAATCAAAATTAATTACATCAAGAGACTTTTCAACATGGATTTCTCTTGGTCTTCCATAATCATAAACTCTATATGTTACATCTGAATTTTGTTGAATTTCAGCAATTATTAATCCTTCACAAATAGCATGAACTAATCCACTATTAATTAAAAAACAATCGCCTTTTTTAACATCAACAACATTTAAATAATCTTCACACTTTCCTTCTTCAATTGCTTTAGCAAATACAACTTTATCACAATTTTTAGTACCAACAATTAACTTAGCTCCTGGTTTTGCTTCAATAACATACCAAGCTTCAGTCTTACCAAATTGATTTTCAACTCTTTTTGCATATTCATCTCCAGGATGCACTTGTACAGAAAGCTTTTCTTTAGAATTTATTAGTTTAACTAATAAAGGAAACTTTTCAGTACTAACCTTAGTTCCTACTAATAAATGACCAAATTCATTAATTATTTCAGTAAATGATTTTCCCTTTAATTCACCATTTGCAACTATTCCAGTTCCACTTGGATGACATGCAATATCCCAACTTTCACCTATGTTTCCTTCTAGTAAGTTTGTTCTAAACTCTTCTAAATCCCTTCCACCCCATATTTTATCATAATAAAGATTCTCAAATCTTATTGGATACATAACCTTACTCTCCTTTTATACGATATGTTAATTTATTATTCTTAAATTATATTATCTAATAAAGCATTACAACTTAATCCATTTCCATTTTATATTATTATTTTCATAAAAACAATTGTATTTATTCACTGTTAATTGACTATTTTTCAGATTTATTCATGTCATCATATTCTATAAACATAAATACATATAATTAATTAAAAATTCCTCACATATCCAAGTATATTTAAATCTAATGTTTCTAATAATATTAATATGGTTAAGAATATATTTTCTTTGAGCTATCAAAAATATAAAATTCATTCTTAGCTTAATATAAAGTTTTAACTTCATCTTAATGTTGAAATGCTTTATCTAATGGCTTGTTTATTGTTATTTACTAACTTAATATATTACAGCTATTTAATAACTTGCCATGAGATAAACTATTCTTATCCAATTAAAATTAAAGGAGGGATAATTTTGAAGGATAAGTCTAATGTTTATTTGCCAAGCCTAAGAAGTTATTACGATCCTACAAATGAAACATGCGTAAATAATCCATTAATAAAATCTGATGCATCTATTAATAGCTGCATGGATGATCCAATTGTAGCTAATAATATTGCTTGCAATGAATTTAACTATACTGATGATATTTACGACGATTCTGATGTCTAGCTTATTATTTTAAACTTTATACCACCTAAAGCTAGATTTTACTTGTAAGGAGGATATGTCATGGCTAAAACTAATGATAAAAAAAAGAGAATGAAAGGAACTATGCCTTCTAGTAATACAGAACTTCCTCATCCCCTAAATAGTTTTAATAGCCCTCTTGGAAGCTTAAACAACAAAAGTAAAGAAACTATTCAACAAGAAAATAACAAACAGAATACTTTATTTTAATTAATATCTCAAAAAAGAGTTATATGAAAATGAATTAATAAATTCATTTTGAATATAGCTCTCTTTTTTATTAAAACCTCTCTTAAAATGATTGGGATACTATATTCTTAGTGTAACATTTGATGAGCATTAAATTTAAATCAACACATTATATTAAAACAAAACAATTCATCAACAGGCAAACATCCATTGTAAGTTTTTTACTTAAATGCTAAAATATTATTATATTACTTTTATAAGTTTATATGCATAATTACACTCAATATATATTGAAAGGAGACTTCATGGAAAACATAAAGAAACTAAAACCTACAAAAGAACTATGGATAAAAATAAAATGGATGGCAAACTATGCAAAACCAGCTATTCCCTTTTTAATATTTTCAATTATAGTAAATGTTATTTTTTCATTGATAGGAATTTATAATGTTACTGTTTCAAAGTCATTAATTGATTCTGCAATAAGTGGTGATTCAAAGCAAACTATATACTGGCTTATAATAATGCTTGTTATAACATTAATAAGTATGCTATCATCACCTGTTACTTCTTTTATGAGCACACATTCTTCAACAAAACTTACTCAAAATATTCAAAGAAAAATTTATCAACATATTCAATGTAGTGATTGGCTTGAACAAAGTAAATTTCATTCTGTAAGCTTATTAACTAGAGTAACATCTGATGTAAGTAACATTAGTTCTGCTATTCTAGGAACTATTCCTAGCTTAGTTTCATTAACTGTTACATTAGTAGGCTCATTTTATACACTTATAAATTGGGCACCATCAATAGCATTTGTTGCTGTTTTTATTGGTCCTTTTTTAATATTGGTTGGTAGATATTTTAGTGGAAAACTTAAATCCTTATATAAAGAAGCTCAAGAAGAAGATGTTAAATATAGATCATTTATGCAAGAATCAATTCAAAACATAATGATTGTTAAGACATTTTGTATGGAAAAAATAAATATGCATAAACTTTTAGAAATTCAAGATAATAAATATAAAATTGCTATGAGAAATACTAAGCTTTCTGTTATGACTTCAATGTCAATGAGTTTTTGCTCTTCACTTGCTTACTTTTCAATTTTTACATGGGGAGTATTAAATATAGCTAAAGGAGTAACTACCTATGGTACATTTACAGGAATGCTTCAATTATATAATAAAGTTCAAGCACCATTTTCTTCTTTAGCAAGCATGATTCCTGGGCTTATTTCAACTATAGCAGCGGCTGAAAGACTTATAGAAATTGAAGCAATACCAGTTGAAAAAATGGCTGATGAAAATGAACTTAACGATATTACTAATAAATCACTTGATGAAATTGCTGTAGATAATATAACTAATTTTGAATCTACTTTATTTAATAATCCTGATATTATCTTTGATAATGTTTATTTTGCATATAAGGATAATAATTATATTTTAAATAAAATTAATCTTACTATTGAATCTGGTGAAACTATTGCTTTTGTTGGACCATCTGGTGAAGGTAAAACAACAATGATTAGACTTATATTATCTTTAATTAATCCAACTAAAGGTAATTTGTTTATTAGTGAAAATGACTTAATTAAAGATATGAATAGAAACTTTAGAAATCTTATTTCTTATGTTCCTCAAGGAAATACTTTATTTTCAGGAACAATTAGAAGCAACTTACTTTATGGTAAACCTGATGCTACTGATGATGAAATTAAAGAAGCATTAACTAATGCTTATGCCATTGACTTTGTTAATGAACTTGAAGATGGATTAGATACAATGATTGGTGAAAAAGGAGTTGGTATTTCAGAAGGACAAGCCCAAAGAATTGCAATTGCTAGAGCTTTCTTAAGGGTAAGACCTATATTAATACTTGATGAAGCTACTTCTTCACTAGATCCTGAAACAGAAGTTAAGGTATTAAAGTCAGTTAAGTCATTATCTAGTAATCCAACATGTATTATCATTACTCACAGACCTTCTGCTCTTAATATTTGTAATAGAATTATGAAACTTGAAAAAGGTCATATTAGGGAAGTTAGTAGAAAAAGTATATTAGAAGTTGCAAATGAGTTAGTTTAAACAAAAAACACCTTCAATGCTAATTTATTAGTATCGAAGGTATTTTTTGTTATTTAAGATAGGTTTACTTCAATATATCTTAACTTGATATTAGTAACATCTAATTCATTTTCATGTTTATAATCATCTTCATTTGTTTTATTTACTGATAAATTAATAAGTTCTGGATTTTTCCATTGTTTCATTTTGAAATGCCTTCATCATAAGTTTATTATATATTAATACTCAAATTTATGTAAATTACACCTTAGATGAATATTTTAAACTTTATACTTACTACTTTAATATCAGTTATAAAATTACATCTTATAATAAAAATCATATAAACTTTTACCCTAATATATATAAATTTATATTTATATATAAAGACGGACTCAAATTTGAATCCGCCTTATTATCAATAATTTTTTAATATTCTCTTCCAACTGATACTAAATTAAAGAAATAACACATATGATTACTAAATTTATAATAATAACCTTTATATGATATCAAATTGATTTAATTAGCAAATCTAGCTACAACAGTATATTGTTCTCTTATAGCTCCACCTGTAACATAGTACTCACCACATCTTAACCATGCATGAGCTTTCATTTCATTTCCTTCCTTTCGTACTCCTAAATAAATGGTAGTTGAAATTCCTTGATTTTTTAATAATTTCTGTGCAGTTAATGCTTGTACTAGGCATTTACTTTCCCATGGTGTTTTAGCTGAAACAAATAAAACCCTAGATGATATTCTCCTAGCAATTTTATATGTATCATTATCAACTTTATCTAAAGATTCTTGTTTATGTTTTCCCATACGCTTTCTTAACTTATTAAATGGAACAAAAAGTATAAATGCTCTATAAAATCCTGTATAAAAAAAAGTTTGCATTATATTAAACTTTTCTTTATTATCCATAGATATAAATGTTTTAACTTTTCTAGCTAATACTAATAAGTTCTGCATTATTTAATCTACCTAAAAATTCTACTACTGTATCCTTGCAAATTTCTTCATCTACTTCATATTCAGAACACAAAGTATCTATTATTCTTCTTACATTTATAGGTTCACTAATAATTTCCCATATTCTACTTCCAACTTCATTCATCATAAAGTATTCACCTTTATCAAGGTTCATCATTACTTTTTCTCCATCTAAATCTGTATCATCTATTTCTAAATTTTTATTAATTATTGTATTTAAATTTATTCCATAATCCCTTTTTATCTTTCCTATCTTACCAGTACTTTTCTTAAAATTAATCATATCTTCCCAACCCTATCTATTATTGAATAGTATTATCTTATATAAATTTTACCAATTACTCCTAAATAATTAAATAACCCTCATTAATTATTTATTATTAAATAATACTTTTTTACCATTTTATATAAATAAAGTATTATTATTTTTACTACCTATTAACTTTATACTACAATTTCTTTAGCAGATATTATTTCTCTTTCAATTAAATTAATTTGAGTATCTACTGTAAATTGATTTGCAGGTCTAGTTACCTTAAAGAATCTTATATTTTTAGCTATATCAATACATTGTTTAAAATATACTGAATCCATTTTTCCTAAATGTTTGATATATTCACCCCTATATATATTTTGAATTATATTATTTAATTTTTCACTACCTCTTAATTCTTCAATAGTAACTTCATCTACATCATCAACAGTTAACTTTACTATTGCAGTTAATTCCTTTGGCTCATAAATAAATTCATCTTTAGCAGGCACTATATATTTAACTTCTTTATCACTCATAAATGATGTAAAAGCTTCTTTATTATATCCAAAATTATTCATAGCAGATTCACATAATTTTTGATATGGAAATCCTGGCATTACATATGGAACTTTATCTATCTTGATTCCAGCAACATCATCAGATATAAATTTATATCCCCTTTCTCTTAATGCCGTAGTTAAAGTAGATTTTCCTGCACCTCTATCCCCTGTAAATATTACAGCTTTATTATCCATTTCTATTACTCCACCATGAATAGCTACCATTTTTCTTTGAAGCATAATAAATCCTAAACAGCTACACATTACATAAATTTTCATAAGTTTCATATCTGCATTATCACATAATTCTACTTCTATCTTATTTCCATTAGTTATACAATATGTAGCTATATTATCTATATGAAACCATATTTTATTTTGATATAACTGAATTTTTCTATCTTCTAAAATTGATTTTTTTATTTCTTGATCCATTTTTGAATATTTTATTACTACTAAATCATCATTAAAAATATTACTTATTTTTTCAAATTCATCTATTTCTATTTCAGATTTTATATTCAATCCATATACACAATAATTGTTTAACACCATTCTCTTATACCCACTCTCATAATTTTGATAATTATTAATTTTATTATACTATTATATAATTTGGTGATAAATTACACTATAGTATTAAATTTATTTACTACTTCTTTAATCTTAAAAATATTTAAACTTAATTATTCTCTTTAAGATACTGGAACTGCTTCTAACTTTGGTGTTATAGATCCATCTGGTCCAAATCCAGGATTAGCTGGTTTATTTAAATATTGACACGAATGGTTATGCTTTATGTTAGGAATAAGAACTTATGTAGCTCCACAATATTTACAACTCCATAAAGCCTTCTCTTACTCACCAACTTCTTTTGCTACATTTACTTATTCATAGCAATCATCTTTAGTATATTTTACTCCTAAATTCATAAATTCTAGATTTAACCACTCTTTCTTCATTCTTTTTCCTTCTAATATTTAACTTATTAATCTAAAATATTTTTTAACAATTTTACTGAAATAAAATCATTTATTCATACTACATTCTAATTTTTAATTTAATTTTATAGATAATTAACATTTATTACATTTTCAAAATATTTATATACTCATTTTGATATAATACTAAATACTGCTTTTAATACTACCAATACTTAATCATTATATTTTAAAATTATTTCCTTAATAATGATTCAACCTTATTTATAAATTCTTCTTCACTTATATTTATGGGTAATCTTTTTCCATTTAAGATCATAGTTGGAACCTCCTCTAAGTTTATTTTACTTTTTTCTTTAGTTATAATTTTTAAATCATTTATATTCTTTTTGTTCTCATCTTGACTCAAATTTAAAAATTTAATTACCTCTTCATTAGATTTAAAATCTCTCCATTGCCTTTGAGTTGTGTATATTTCTAATAATTTTTCAAAATCTAATGATTGTTCTTCGCTCATATGTTTATAAATTACTTCATCATATTCAAATCTCGTAATATCTATTGGCTTTTCAATTAATCTTATCGTACCATCTTCAATAAACCTCTTTATACTCTCATGTAATCTTTCATGCATTGTAGCACAATCAATACATTGAAAGCTTGTATAATTGATTATCTCTATTGGTGCACTTTCATTTCCATAAACTAATCCAGCTTCTCTATCATTACTTGAGCAACCAATAAAAAAAACACATATATTTATAATTAATAAAAAATATGTAATCTTGATATATACTTTTCTTATTATAATCTCCCCCTATTAATATAATTAAAAATAATACATTACTATAAAAGCAATGTATTATTTTTAATTTTAGAAAATATTTTTATGATAATTTACACCCATTTGGATGAGCTGAATTCCAGTGCCCAATTAATCCCATTACAGCTCCAACTGGAGTAACATAAATATATCCTGATTCTGCTCCACAGCACCTACATTTATATCCAAACTTTCCAAAACATGCTTGATTCTCACTTCTATCAATAGATTTAGCATCAACTTTAGATCCATCATCTCCTAAAACCCATCCATCATATTCCTCTTCATGAGTATATTCTACGTTTAATGATTTAATTGCAGGATTGTTCCAATCTTTTTTCATTATATTCACCTCTTTTTTAAATTTAAATAAAATATTGCATATCCTCATATATATATTAAATTATTTTACATATTTTTACAATTATACTTTTTAGTTATTTTTATTTACTACATTCTAATCATATTGTAGTAATTTATTTATTTTTTAAAGTAATTACTGTAATTTCTGGATTATTAAAAAGCCTTAATTTAAATGTTGATGCCCCTATTCCCCTATTGACTATCATTACAGAGTTTTTAATCTTAAACTTTCCCGCAGTATATCTAGGAAATATTTCCCTTTCCGGTGATAAAAGGCCTATATTAGTAAATGGAATTCTTACAATTCCACCATGCATATGTCCCGCTAAAACAAGGTCAGCTCCCCACTTAATATATTGATTAATAAATATTGGGTTATGTGCTAATAATATATTAAACTTATCAGTATCAATCTTAGGTAAAGTCTTTTCAACATAATCACTTTCTAATTGTAACTTGTTTACATAAATACCTGATGGCCAATCTAAAGGTATATTAACTCCATATAAATTAATTGACTCATTTGTCTTATATATCTCTACATAATCATTTTTTATTGTAATAACACCTAATTCCTTTAGAAATTCCATTAAAAATAAATATTCTCCTGGTGTTAATTTTTCAGCTAAATGTTCATGATTACCATCAATATAATATATAGGATAAATTTTAGATAGTTCTTTAACTAATTTTTCAAATTCTTCTCTTCCTGTCATATCATAACTTACCATATCACCGGTCATTACAATTATATCTGGATTAATTTTTTTTATTTTACTTATTATTTTTTCTGTAGTATTTCTATATCCCTTACTATGAAAATCTGATAATTGAACTATCTTAAAATTATTAAATGCTTCTGGTATTTTTGAATTTTTAACTGTATATTTTTCTATATCTATTTTAATAATAAATGTCATAAACATCTGTATAGTAATTAAAATTATACATATTATTAATACTATTTTCTTTTTTTTCATTTCACATCCTCATTTTTCAATATTTTGTAGTTTTATCATATAAAACTATATACATAAATTACACATTTTAATTACTTACTTAATCTAAATTTACTTATTATATTTATTAATTGTACATATCCCCTTGCTAGATCCCCTACGACTTTAGGTAAATCCTAACTTTCTTACTTAAAAATGACCTATAATACTTAAGATTGCTGTAGGCCATTTATATTTTAAATATTTTATTTACTTTTTAATATTAATAGATTAATCTTAAAGTTCTAACCATCTAACAACCTTGTTTCTGCTTTTAGCATTACTAATTGTAGATGTTAAAAATTTTTTCTTACTCTCACTATCATATTCCTTAGTTGTAATTCCAACATATATATGATGTATCCATGCAATTGGTAATAATATTTTATATTTTTTAGCATATGCATATCTATCTGATAATTTACTTGGTGGTGGTAATATAACTTGAATATATCTCTTTAGCATACTAAAAGTACTATCATCATCTATATCATATCCAACTTGTGCTCTAAACGAAAATGATAAATCTCTTTGCCCGTAAACACCACCTGTGAATATATCATCAACAACTAGCTTAATTATATCTTCATCTTCATCTTTATTTTTTATATTTAATCCCCTTGGTATTTCCATTCCAAATAAATAATTACAAACCTTGAACATTCCTGTAGAGAATTGAGTTAGTCCACTTTTTTTCGCTTTTTCCTTGAATTCATTCCAATTTATTTCATTTCCTTTATGTTCAACCAATAAAACCAAATCAGATAATTGCCTTACTCCAAATCCTGATATAGCCATATGAGAAGCCATATGTGCACATAAATGCAATGCTAAATCTTCTAAGCTAAGAGAAAGAGTATCAACCCCTCCAACCTTAACTTTCATAGCATCATCCCATATTCTCTCTTGAAAACACTCTTGCCCTTTTCTAAATGTTTCATTTGCTAATGTCCAGTGAATTTCTAAATTAAAGTCAGCTTTCATAAATGCTATATGATGACCTGCATCTTCCTGCTCATGGAATCCTCTTTTTAAAAGTAATTTTCTAACTCTTTCTAAATCATTTTTATGTATAATTACATCTGAATCACACATAGTTCTAAGATCTGGTTTAGGATAATATTCTCTAACTACTAATCCCTTTAAAACTATTACCGGTATATTATTTTCATTAAATAACTCTAATATTTCCGCAGTTCTTTTTATATGAGTATATTGTCTTATAGCCGAATAAAAAGTAATTTTTTTCAATTTATCTATTATTTCTTTATCGATATTATTATCTTTAATATTCTTTAAAGCAGGATATATTAATCCTGTTATACTATGGGCATTTGACTCATTTATTACTTCATCCCAATCTACACCTTTACTATAATCAAGTTTTGGAACTGTATTATGTATAGATGCATTTAACAAGTCTATTATTTGTTTTTGAATTAAGTTCATTATTGTTACCCCTTACTTTAAAATATGTTATAATTTTAACTTATTTTACATTTATTAACAATACACCTTATTACTACTTCCAAAAAATAATAAGTATTACATATAATTATTTCTATATGTAATACTTAAGTATAATTAATCTCTATTAAATAAATCCCTTGTATAAACTTTTTCCTCTACGGCAAATAACTCTTTTGATAATCTATTAGATACAATAATATCACACTCTTTCTTAAATTCTTCTATATCCTTAACTACCTTAGAATTAAAGAAGCTATCTTCTTTTAATACTGGTTCGTATACTACAACTTCTATTCCTTTAGCCTTAATTCTCTTCATTATTCCTTGAATAGAAGATGCTCTAAAGTTATCAGAGTTTGTCTTCATTGTTAATCTATATATACCAACCTTCTTTGGATTTCTTTTTATTATTTGTTCTGCAATATGATCTTTTCTAGTTCTATTTGCATCTACAATAGCTCTTATTATATTATTAGGAACATCATTATAGTTAGCTAATAATTGTTTTGTATCCTTAGGTAAACAATATCCTCCATATCCAAATGAAGGATTATTATAATGAGAACCTATTCTTGGATCTAAACACACTCCTTCTATTATTTGTTTTGTATTTAAACCTCTTACTTCTGCATAAGTATCTAATTCATTAAAATAAGCTACTCTTAATGCTAGATATGTGTTTGAGAAAAGTTTTACTGCCTCTGCTTCTGTTGAGTCTGTAAATAATACTGGAATATCTTTTTTTACTGCTCCTTCTATTAAAAGATCAGCAAACTTTTTAGCTCTTTCGCTTTGTTCTCCTACTATAATTCTTGAAGGGTATAAGTTATCATATAAAGCCTTTCCCTCTCTTAAAAACTCTGGTGAAAATATTATATTTTCAGTTTCAAACATTTCTCTTACTCTTTTTGTATATCCAACTGGCACTGTTGATTTTATTATCATTGTTGCATCTGTATTTATTGAAAGTACATTAGCTATTACTGCTTCAACACTTCTTGTATTAAAGTAATTCTTCTCTGGATCATAATTTGTTGGTGTTGAAATTATTACATAGTCTGCATCTCTATATGCCTTGTACACATCTGTAGTCGCAGCCAAGTTTAACTCTTTATTTGTTAAGTAGTCTTGTATCTCATTATCTATTATTGGTGATACTTTATCATTTATCATATCTACCTTTTCTTGTATTATATCTACTGCTACTACTTCATTATGTTGTGCTAATAGGATAGCATTTGCTAGTCCTACGTACCCTGTTCCTGCTATGGCTATTTTCATTAATTCTTTCCCCCAATACCTTTTATAATTCTCAATAAAGTTAATTATATTTTTCATTCCAAAACATTTTTGGTAATATTTTATATTATTTTTACATTTTTTTCAATAATTGTGCCACTTATTTATTTTAAATTTCAATATTAAATACTTTTACACCAGTTATTATATTATTAAAAATTTTATCAAATAGTTTTTTTCTTAATATATCAACCAAAATAAATATAGAAAATATAGCTATGCAAGTTACAATCATATGAATTATCATAAACTTACTATTCCAAAACAAATTAGTTTTAGCTATTTTATATTGAAAATTTAATATATATGGATTTAAATGTAATATAAATACACCAAATACAGAGCTAGCTATAGCATTTATTATATTACTCTTAATATTAACCTTATTAAATGCATTAAATAAGCAAATAGCACTAAAAATATTTGTTATAAAATAATAAGACCATGAATTATTCCTTATAACTGGAATAAATAATGATATAAATGTTACTAAACTAAATAATATATACCTAATACCCCAATATGAAAAATTATTAGAGTTATTATAATGTAGCTTTAAATATCCTCCTATCACATACAAAACTACAAAATTTACAATTCCATATCCTGAATCAACAATTATTTTATTTGGCATTATTGAATCCCAAAGTGAAAAAACTAGTAATATAACTATTAATAATTTTTTATATGTTTCTTTATCAATATTATTTAATAATATATTTATAAAAGGAATTAATAAAAATAAAACTATATAATATTTAAAAAACCAATAATTATAAATTAATAATGGAAATAAAGACTTTATAAAAGTAGTTATTTCAAACTTTTCAAGTCCTATAGCTAAATATAATAAATAAATTATCACATTATATAAAGATAATTCTAAAAACAATTTTATAATTTTTCTTAAATTAATAGACTTTTTACTTACCATAAAATAGCCGTTTATTATGATAAAGCAATCAACTGCAATAATAAACATACTTTCAATAAATCTAATTAAATACCAATTAAATGTTCCTTCATTTGTATATTCTAATGCTCCCCCCATGCCTGCATTAAAATAATGTAGTCCTATAATCATAATCATTAAGACTATTCTCAATAACTCAATTCCACTTTTTCTTTCTGTCATCATTTATCCACCTCATATTTCTCTATAAAGACTTAATTGCCTCATATTATATAGGCGTAGAACTTAAATTTTTAATATTTTTATTATCTTTAGTTTTGCCTATTAAAAATGCTAAGTTTTTATTAATAGTTATTATAATTGGATATTCTATAATCAGCATTAAAAACATTAAAACTACTCCATTTAAATAATTAATGATACTACTATTTATTATAATTCTTAAAATTAACTGATGAGTTGCCATAATAATTAATGTATTTTTCCCAAAGAAAGATAATATTTTATTTCTACGTATTTTTTTTGCAATAAATATTATATTCGCTACACCAATAACTGAATTAAAAATATATAAAAAATAATTATTAAATATTAATCCTGATAAATTAACATATCCATTTATCAAAGCAAATGATACACTTACAATTGATAACATTATGATTTGATATATTTTAGGATTCATAGTATTTATAAACTTATATGAATAATATCCTATATTAATAAAAAATAACGCTATAATGCTTCTTATCAATACAGTAATAAATTTAACTACTATATAATTAACATTTATCTTATTTATTAATATTAATATCAATAAACTAAAAAATATTAGCATATAAAGTAATATCTTATTTCTTCTAATTACTATATTATTTTTAATAAATAAAAATATAAATTCAGATATAAATAACGCTGGTAAAAACCATAAGGCATATACTCCATATAAGGTATTCATATTTAAAATATCAACTTTCAACAAAGACATTGACATATTATTTAATATAAAATTTCCAACTATATTAATAATACAAAAAATTATATATGGTATAATCAATGTCTTAAACCTTTTAAAAAATAATTTCTTTACTCTAGTTTCTTTTTCAAAATTCAATAGAAATCCTGATATTATAAAAAATAAAGGCATATGAAATGAATAAATCCAATTTGCCAGTATATTATCACCATCATAAATATGGCCTAATACAACAAGTAATATTCCAATTCCTTTTGAATAATCTATAAAATTAATTCTATTTTCCATAAATCTCTCCAATACTTTTATATTAAATGACATTATTAATCTACTTAAAAATTGCTAATCTTTTATTATTCTATATTAATAAATCACATTATAAATACTTACTTAATAAATTATTTAAGTTTCCTTATTTAAATGACGAATTGTCAAGCTAAGTGCAACACTTAGCTTGTTCTTCGTTAAATGCTTC
>ERZ773252.1503-NODE-1503-length-22811-cov-3.734751_pt1 | contig 22811 bp, 24 predicted proteins | sample MGYA00580517_ERZ773252 | MGnify/ENA primary metagenome ERZ773252 (study PRJEB29015, sample SAMEA2737766) | human gut metagenome | biome: human gut; feature: human-associated habitat; material: faeces | place: China | collected 2012 ...
GGATGGACTTACGACAATCATGTAAATCCATCCGGTTCTTTTATTTTTCTGTATTTTTCTTTTCTTTCTTTTTTCTCATCGCCAGCCATACGAACAGCACCGTAAGCACTAACGCGCCAGCCGTGATAATACCGCATCGTACCGTTTCCTCAAACCATACGGATGGAATGAATAGTACACTCAGGTTGATACTGAAATGCAGGATCATGCTTGCGAGGAGTGAGTTCGCTTTGTAAGCCACAAATCCAAGCAGACATCCTAAGATGCATGCATAGATGCCCTGTACGATGTTGCCGTGATACAGTCCGAAAAGCACACCCTGAAACAGGATTGCGAAAGCCGGTGGCATGTAGCGCTTCGCATAGCCCATGATCACTCCGCGAAAGAACAATTCTTCGCCGAACGGGGCGATTACAAAGGTCGCGATCATCATCGGGACTGCACGGTTCACACCGACCGCCTTGGATACAAGCTCATAGTAGGCTGCAAAGGTATCCGGGAACAGGGGACTTATCAGATTCAGGATTCCGTCTACCATGATCTGAATTGCAACACCAGCAAGCAATAAAAATGGAGTCCGTATAGAACAGACGCATGAAAAAATATTTTTCATGCGTCCTTTTGTATTATCCTCGAAAGATTCGTCTGTGGAAACGATATTTCCCCGATAAAATATGCGGTAATACCAGACCCCGAAACAAATCAGAAATACGATATGCTGTGCAAGCACGAGGTACGCCTGATTCATAGGCTGGTTATAATCCATTTGTAAGATCTTGCCAATCGTATTTTCGCTGTTTGATTTCTCATCGGAACGCATATTCTTGAAGAACAGAATTGCAACATCGATGAAATTCAATACATACTGCGCCAATACTGCAATCAGAAACGGTGTAAAGGAACCGATAATATCTTTCAATTTTGCCGGTTGATTTTTACATCTTGTCACTGATCTTTTTCGCTCTTTCTTTCTCCCGACGAAGCTCTTCCTTGGACTTCTCAACAGGCTTGTCTTTTGCCTTGCCCTTGGATTTTGCTTTCTCGAGCATTTCTGCGTTCAATTGCTTCTGCATTTCAACCTGACGTTTCCGCATACGTGTACGCCAGTTGCCCTTTTTCTTCTTGCCAGTTTCTTCTTCCTGAGCTACCTTCTTGCCACGGACGCTCTTTACACTGATGATGTAAATGCCGCTGACCATCGCTTTTACTTCGCCTCTGGTTGGAAGCTCGTCGAAGATTGCATCATCACAGATCATGTTCATAATCTGTGGACCAACCTTGACCTTTGCGATTGGAAGCTTTGCTTTCTGGTAACGCTTTGGTGTCTGTTCCATCACCATTTTTGGAAGTCCGGCGTCTTTCATTGGCAGCATTTTCTTGTCGATGATCAACATATTCATCGGCTGTGCCGCCTCTACCATCTGTTCTCTCTGTGCACTCTGTTTCTTCTGTAATTTGTCACCGACTCTGTATAACACGAACATGATCGCAAGTGCTACCACGATGACAATAATCATGATTAACCACCAAGGCATGGTTCAAATCCTCCTCTAAATGTTATTTTTATCATACATATCCTGTATAAGCTGTGGAAACTCTGCATATCGCTCCTTGCGTTCCTTTGGAGGAAGTTCACAAGGATAGATCGGCTTTCCGAATTCAATCGTTACGCTATGGCTGTGAATCCGTTTCTTTGGTGCAGATTCAAGCATCAGATCGGAACGGCAGATCGATACCGGAACGATCGGGGATTTCGATTTCTCTGCCATCTTATATCCGCCCTCGCGAAATGGCAGAAGTGTGTCGGTTTAGCTTCTGGTTCCCTCTGGGAATACGACCATCGAATGTCCCTGCTTCATGTATTCCGTTCCCTGCTTGATCACGGATAAGCCCTGCTTGATATCTTCTCTGTCTAAGAACAGACATCCGATATCCCGCATATACAGTGGGAGAAGCGGAATCTTTTCCATTTCTTTTTTCGCAAGGAAGCCAAGCGGCTTGCCGATTGCTTCATGATAGATCAGAATGTCGAAATAACTGCGGTGGTTGCCGACGAATAACACCGGTCCGTCCTGCGGTATATTTTCTTTTCCGATGACGTTCACCTTGCATCCGGACAGTTTCAGTTCAAACCGGAAGAAGCCGGATACAAACCTGCGTGCTTTTTCCCATGATTTCTCAGGATTTTTCTTCCATAATTGTTTCATGTAGAGATGGTATGGCAGACAGAAGAACAGTGCCACCATCAATACGATTCCAACTCCCAATGTCTTCATAGATACACCTCTTATCGTCCAAACATTTTACAGGTTTCATATAATCTTGCTTCAAGTTCACGTGTCAGTGCGTCTTCTTTGTATCTCCATGCCCAGTTTCCTTCGCCGACACCCGGTGTGTTCATACGTGCCCAGGAATCTAAGCATAATACATCCTGCATTGGTACGATCGCCATGTTAGCAACAGAGCCAAAGCATGCACGGATCATAATCCAGCAGATGTCATAACCATCGGTTGAGAAGTAGCGGCGCAACTTGTCTTTGGAAGCTTCATATGCGTGCTTGTACCAGCCGAGGGTTGTATCGTTATCGTGTGTACCTGTATAGCAGACACAGTTACGAACAAAGTTGTGTGGAAGGAAATCATTTTCCTCCGGATTCTCAAATGCAAACTGCAATACCTTCATGCCAGGCAGACCGAATTTGTCGCGCAGCTCGATAACCGAATCATCGATCTCACCAAGATCTTCGGCGATAATCGGAAGATGATAACCGAGGGTTGCTTCAAGCTGTGTAAAGAAGTTTACACCCGGTGCTTCTACCCATTTACCGTTGATGGCGGTTTCTTCGCCATAAGGGATCGCCCAGTATTTATCGAAACCACGGAAATGGTCGATTCGCAGGAAATCACAGAGTGTCAGCTGGTAACGAATACGGTTCAGCCACCACTCATAACCGGTCTCGGTATGCTTCTTCCAGTTGTATAGCGGGTTGCCCCACAACTGTCCGGTCGCTGAGAAATAATCCGGTGGAACTCCGGCAACGACGGTTGGGTACCCCTTGGAATCTAATTGGAACAAGCTCTGGTTTGCCCATACATCCACACTGTCCCAAGCCATGAAGATCGGGATATCGCCCACGATGGAAATGCCCTTATCGTTTGCGTATTTCTTCAAGGTCGTCCATTCATAATAGAATAAGAACTGGATGAACTTGTAGTAGCCCATCTCGGTATCGAGCTTCTTCGCCCATGTTTCCTTCTGCTTCTTGGTTGGTTTCTTCAGGTTATCTTCCCACATGTACCAAGGCATGCCCTGATGATAGTCCTTGCCTGCCATGAACAATGCGTAATCCTTCAGCCAGACAGATGTCTCGCAGAAATTATCGTACGCCTGCTTCATCTCCGGATCGTCATGGATACCATCAGATAAAGATTCGTCGTGAAAACGGGAATAAGCAAGCTTCAAAAGCCCTGTCTTAAACTCAATCAACTCACCATAATTGATCTGCTCTGCGTTCCATGCCGGCATATCCCGGAAGTCTTCGTCGTAAAGAAGATGTAACTCCTTCAGATGATCCAGACTGATGATAAGCGGCTGTCCCGCAAATGCGGAGAAAGGCTGATATGGAGAATCTCCAAATCCGGTATGTCCGAGTGGCAGTACTTGCCATGTGTTCAATCCCGAACGTTCCAGAAAATCAACAAATCTATAAGCGCTTGCACCCAGCTCACCGATGCCGTAAGGCCCCGGAAGTGAGGTTGGATGAAGCAGGATCCCCGTGTATTTCTTTGGCTTTTTACTTGCGCCAGCTTCTTCTGCCATAATATTCTTGTCCTCCTAATTATGTATCTCCTATTAAACCAAACTTCATTATACAGAAAAACATGGAAATTATCTATATAATTTGTAAAGTTTTTCAAACAAAGGAATGGCTTTTTCGACCATATCCGTTGTCACGCAGTAAGAGATTCGGAAATGTCCCGGACATAAGAAGCTGTCACCCGGTACGATGATCAGGTTCAGCTCTTTGGCTGCGCGCCAGCAGAACTCATTTGCATCTTCGATCAAGGCGCGTGGGAACATGTAGAAGGTTCCACCCGGTTCGACAATCTCGTAGCCGATGCGTGTCAATTCTTTATATAAAATATTCTTGTTCGTCTCATAGATTGACAGGTCACTTGTCTGGTCAAGCACAGACTCCACAGCCATCTGGATGATGGAAGGTGGGCAGTTGTGTCCGGTAAATCTGGAGATCTGACCAGCCATAAGTACTAGAAGCTTTGCGTCCTCGCAGGCTGGGTTCACTGCCATGTAACCGATACGTTCACCTGGCAGAGACACGGACTTACTGAATGAGTAACAGCAGATCGTGTTCTCGTATAACTTGGAAATAAATGGTGCATCCACACCAGCAAATACAATCTCACGGTAAGGTTCATCGGAGATCAGGTAGATCGGATGTCCGTATTCCTTTTCCTTTGCACGAAGGATGTCTGCCAGCTTTGTGATCGTGGCAGTTGAATAAACGATACCAGATGGGTTATTCGGAGAGTTGATGAGGATTGCCTGTACATTCGGGTTCAGGGCTTTCTCGAATTCCTCAAAATTGATCTGGAATGTGGTGATGTCGGCAGGAATCACGGTAAGCTTTGCACCGGTTCCTGTCACATAAGGAACATATTCCGGGAAATAAGGTGCAAAGGTGATAACCTCATCGCCATCCTTTGTCACGCACCGAAGCGCATGTGCCAGCGCACTGGCTGCTGCACTCGTCATGAAGATGTGATCCATCGTGTAGTTCATGCCAAAACGCTTATTCAGAGAATCCGCAACCGCCTGTCTTGTAGATGGAAGTCCAAGTGATGGGCTGTAACTGTGCAGCTTCACCGGATCCTCGGTCTGCAACAGTTCAATCATACGATTGGTAAATGTCTGTGGTACAGGAACGGAAGGGTTCCCGATGGAGAAGTTGTAGATATTCTCCATTCCAATTTCAGCGCCCTTTTTATTCGCATAGTCAAAGAACTGGCGGATAACGGAACCTTTTCCTGTCATATCCTTGTAGAATTCGTTAATCATGATATATTTCCTCTCTTTCTTCTGGCGAGTTGTACAGGATAGATATTTCTACACAGACGCGCTCTCGCTCGGTTCAGCACGCAGTGGTACTAAATTCACACTGCGTGTTCATTAAGTACCAGCGTGCTTCAACGGTCTGTTTAAGAAATATCTATTCTGTACAACTCTATCTACAGAGTAAATGTAGCAATGTTTTAATATATGAGAATATATTTAACTTTAACTTGTATTAAAATGGATATTTTGTAAATGGTTTAACCTTTTAAAACCTTATAAACAGAAAACAAGTGGCGAGAAAAACCGGGGAGGGAATTAATTCGCCACTTGTTTGAGGGGAGAGAGGATTCAAATATATGAAAAGCTCTTACAATGCATACTATAACAATAAATTGTGTCTAAAATATGTTCTAATTGTGAAAAAGTTTTCACATCCTCAAATCCCTGCTGTTTATTCAGCGTCATAGCTCTTGATGGATGCATCAAGCTTCTGTAATGTCTTCTGAATGGAGTCGTTGATAACACCTGATTCATGTGCCATCTTACCAAACTCATGCGCAACAACGGTGAATCCGCGTCCGGCTTCGCCTGCACGTGCAGCCTCAATCGAAGCGTTCAGTGCAAGGATATTCTGCTTATTCTCAATCTTCTTTAATCCCTGCGATTTTCCGGCAAGCTCCTTGATCAGGGCAGCAGCACCAGCAATCTCTTCATTGAAAGAAGCGATTGCTTCCTCGTATTTCTTCTTGCGGTAGCCAGCCTCTAAGAGATTCTGGATAGCGGCAACCAGAATGGCAGCAGCAGCTTCGACAACTTCTTCGTCTGTATCCTCATCCAAAGGACCGCCAACAACCGTTGCAACCTCGACGTCATCGACTTCGATGCTCTCGCCAAATGCTTCTACATTATTTCTGGAAAATCCGAGCTTGTTGGAAAGGAAGTTACCTTCATCATCGAGAACAACGGCGATCATGTGTGTTGCAGCCGCCCACTGCTCTAGGATGTTATCAAGTGCTTCCATATCTAAATAATCATTTATAGTCATAAAATGCTCCTCCTTGTGCGTAACATATACCTAATCTTCATTTTACCGAATTTACAGAGGGATTTCAATAGCGGAACCAAATAAATTCTCGAATATTGTGGCGAATTTATGCAGGACGGAGGATAGATGCACAGATATTTACGACTGGGGTTGCACGAACATCTGGTGTAGGGTAAAATAAACGCAATTATTATGGTAAGGCAAGGATAAATGAAATGATTCAGATATTTGATACACATGCACATTATGATGATGAGAGTTTTGATGACGATCGCGAGCGGCTTCTGGCTGGATTTCCGGCACAGGGCGTACACGCGGTGACGAACATCGGAACGAATATCAGGGCGAGTGAAGAGACGGTTCGGATGACAGAAAAATACGAGAATCTGTACGGTGTGGTTGGTATATTCCCATCGGAAGTTGCGGAACTGGAGAATCCTGATAATGTCAAGCGTCTGAAGGAGCTTGCAAAGCATGACAAGATCGTGGCGATCGGTGAAATCGGACTCGATTATCATTATGAAGAAACGGACAAGGCATTGCAGCACAAATGGTTCGCCGGACAGATGGATATTGCACGCGAGTTAAAGTTGCCAATCGCGATCCACAGCCGGGATGCGGCGCAGGACACAATTCAGATCATGCGGGCTTCCCGCGCAGAGGAGATTGGCGGTGTGATCCATTGTTATTCGTATTCGAAGGAGAGTGCACGAGACTTCCTGAATATGGGATTTTATTTTGGCATTGGTGGCGTGGTGACATTTAAGAATGCGAAGAAATTAAAGGAAGCAGTGGCATATATTCCGCTGTCAAATATCGTGCTTGAGACGGATGCACCATACCTGACACCGGAGCCATTCCGCGGCAAGCGCAATGATTCATCGAAACTCGTCTATGTCGCACAGGCGATCGCGGATATCAAGCAGATTCCGGTGGATGAGGTGTATGCAGAGACATGGAAAAATGCGCACCAGATGTATAAAATTCAGAAGTAGAGAAATGGAGATAGAATGGAAAAGCTTAGCAATCCAAAGGTTACAATAGAGATCATACAGAAATATAATTTCGCGTTCCAGAAGCGGTTTGGTCAGAATTTCCTGATCGACGGGCATGTGATTGAGAAGATCATCCGGGCAGCAGAGATCACAAAGGACGATGTCGTGCTGGAGATCGGTCCGGGTATCGGCACGATGACACAGTATTTAGCCGAGGCGGCAGGGGAAGTATTCGCGGACGAAATCGACAAGAATCTGCTCCCGATCCTTGCCGAGACACTTGCGGAGTATGATAACGTGACGGTCGTAAATGAAGATATCCTGAAGGTGGATATCGCGGCATTAACCGGCGGCAGACCGGTAAAGGTCGTGGCGAATCTTCCGTATTATATTACGACGCCGATCATCATGGGACTGTTCGAGAATCATATCCCTGCAACATCAATCACGGTCATGGTGCAAAAGGAGGTTGCCGAGCGGATGCAGGCAGGTCCGGGCGGCAAGGACTATGGTGCATTGTCGCTTGCGGTGCAGTATTATGCGGAGCCGTATATCGTGGCAAATGTACCACCGAACTGTTTTATGCCGCGTCCGAATGTCGGTTCTGCGGTAATCCGGTTGACAAGACATACAGAGCCGAAAATCGTCGTGAAGGATGAGAAATTCATGTTCAAGCTGATCCGTGCGTCGTTCAATCAGCGCCGGAAAACATTGCAAAACGGGATCAATAACTCCGCCGAATTATCAATCAGCAAGGATGCGGTTGTAGAAGCACTTCGGAAGATGGGACTTTCTGAGAGCATCCGCGGCGAGGCACTGACACTTGCGCAGTTCGCAGAGCTTTCTGATCTGTTGTGTGAGTAGCGTAGATCACAGTTATAGCGGTATTCGCGCAGGGGATACTGTGGGTGTGTGGCGTCGTATAAATGTATATTATGTCGTAAAAAATTTGTGATAAACAGACAACCCTCTGCATACATATATAGTACGTATTAATGCATGAAGGGGGAGCGTGGTCTGTGATGCAGCAGAGGAGATGGGTGTCTTATATTTACCGGTATCGCGAGTTCGTGCGATGCGAGATTGCCGGATTCATCAAGGTACAGAGAATCAGCAACAAAGATACGGATGTGACGAGAATACGAATGGGGATGAAAATGTACAAGGAATATGCGTGTACGTGTTATGCGTATCTGCTGTGGCATGGACAGGCGAAGCCATTTACAGCGGTGCAGTTCGCGGCGGGAGAACGCGATACGATCCTGACAAGTGTGGAGCTTCCGTGGAGCAACCCGCTAGGAGATGGTGTAGCATTTCCTGAATACGATGGTGTGTATTTCGTGTGTGACGACGGTGAGATTTTAGCCGGTATCTGGTCGACGGAGCGGTATGATCTGCGGCAGGTGCAGGTGACGGACAGGCAGGACGGGCTTGTGGAACAGGAAGAACCGGTGCTGGAATATGCAGGTGCCGGGACAAAGCCGCAGGAGGAACCTGTCGAGGAAATCCCACAGATTCCACTTCCTTCGGACATGGCAAATGGGTATGAGGAAATGCTTACGACATATCCAAAGTTACCGCTTTTTGCAGGAAGTCAGATTGTTGATGGAGTGAAGATTGCACCGCAGGATATCGGGAAGCTGGATATGGCGAACTGGAAGCTGGGCGTGAACAGTTTTCTTGCACATGGGTATTACAAATATCAGTATCTGATGCTTGGAAAGGTGAAGATGAATAAGGCAGAATTGCATGTGATCGGAGTTCCTGGAATCTTCACGAACAAAGAACGGTATCTGGCGAATATGTTTGGATTCCGTGTGTTTATTCCGGTGCGGAAAACGAAGATTCTGACCGGGAATTTTGGTTATTGGGTATCTGAAATTGTAGAATCAGAGAAGCTTCGTGTACCGCATCAGGTCAACGTAGTGTCCTAAGATGTTTGCACTTTGCGGCTCAAACTGTAATGGACGGAAGCCAAGCTTCGTCGCGAGTGTGATGGACGCAATATTTTCCGGGTGGATGCGGGCATCGACGCGGTGAATCTGGTAGTCATGTTCAAGTACATAGAGCGCCGCTTCGCAGGCTTCATATGCGATGCCGCGGTTCTGATAGAGGGCGTCAATTTTGTAGCCGATCTCAGCGTATGGTTCGCGGGAGGTGCGAAAAATATTGAAATTGATAGCGCCGATGATCTTATCCGGGCGGTCTTTTAAATAGATGTAATAACGCAGGAAGGTTCCCATCGTGTAAGCGATGTATTCGCGGTGCAGGGAAGACCAGTGGTAGTCCTGCGTGTAAAAGGATGCCGGACGCGTTGGCTCGTACTGCTCGAATGGGAGACGATTGCGCAGATAGAGATCTAAGACTTGTTTGGCTTTTGATTCATTTTCTACGCGCAGGATTAAGCGATTTGTATATTTTATCAGTGGTCCCATGAGCGTCTCCTTTCTGACGTTTGTGACTGTGGAATACAGGAACGATTCTTGTATCATGCAGCCATGAGGTCAGTATAGTACATTTTATGGGAACAGACAATAAAATGATACGGAAATGAGGTACAATATGAGGAAATTGAGTGAGGATGAACGATATATGCGGCAGGCGATCACGCTTGCGAAGAAGGCGGCGGCGAATGGTGATGTGCCGATCGGATGTGTGATCGTCTATGAAGGAAAGGTGATCGCGCGTGGTTACAACCGGCGGAACGTGGACAAGACGACACTTGCGCATGCAGAGATCATGGCGATTAAAAAGGCGTCCAAGGTGCTGGGTGACTGGCGGCTGGAGGATTGCACAATGTATGTGACGTTGGAGCCTTGCCAGATGTGTGCCGGGGCGATCGTGCAGGCTCGGATTCCGAAGGTCGTGATCGGATGTATGAATCCGAAGGCAGGATGTGCCGGTTCCATTTTAAATCTGCTTGATATGAAGCAGTTTAATCATCAGGTGGAAGTAACACGGGGAATCATGGAAACAGAATGTTCAGCGATGATGTCCGGTTTTTTCGCGGAGTTGCGTGCAAAAAAGAAGGCAGCCGCGTTAAAAGAAAATAATGGGATGTCTTGACTTTACATAATTATTTTTATATACTAAAGAAGTATCTGTCGATATGGGGTTTATAAGAAACAGACTTTTCGATGGATATGCGTGGACTTGTTATAAAATTTCCGTGCAGCCGGGGAGATAGCGGTGCCCTGTACCCTCAATCCGCTACAGAGGGGGTGATGGCTGGTTTCGGGTTGTCTTCTTGTGAGGCTGCCCACGGTAAGTGGCGTTGATGTTTTGGTCTTGCGCGACAGGAATCTATGAACCGTGTCAGGTCGGGAACGAAGCAGCACTAAGTAGAACCTTCTGTGCGCCGCGAGGCAGCCGGGACTGAGTTAACTGCCGTGGTAACGCTTATGAGAGCTTCACAACACCAGCCGCACGGTTAAAAAAATATAAAATACATGTGGTATTTTTGGTAAAAAAATGGTATCATTTTAGAGATAGGTAAATGATACCTAACTTTGGGAAGAACAAAAGAATCGGGTGGCAAAAACAACGGCATGAGTGTAAATTATGCAGAAGTAATTGAATATGTGAAGAAGATGACTTCTGAGAACGGCAGGCCTTCGAACTATCCATTCCGTAGCCGGTTTGAGCACACGATGCGTGTGTATCGATGGGCCATCAAGCTGCAGTCAAAGCTTGGCGGAGATCTGGATGTGATCGTACTTGCAGCTTTGCTTCATGATATTGGATGGGATGATGAACGTCCACATGGAGAAGTTGGTGCAGAGCTTGCTGTAGAATACATGGATAGCATTGGAATTGATCCGGAGACGATCCGACGCGTGGGAGAGATTATTATGATTCACGAGGACAAGGATTCGGATGCTGATCTGTCGCTGGAATGTAAGATTGTGATGGATGCCGATCTGCTCGATGAAGTTGGAGCAATCAGTGTGCTGTGGGATTCGATGGCGACAGCATGTGAGGATGAGGCAAGTTACAAGAAAGCCTATTACAGGATCAAGAATTATTATAGAAATAACAAACCAAAGATTCGAAGATGCAAGACAGATGCAGCCAGAGCAGAATATACGAAGCGTATGCAACTGCTTGACAGTTTCATCTTCCAGTTGGAAAAGGAATTATTTTAAAAAAAGCTGTTACGTTTTATGTGACAGCTTTTCTTTTTTATAGAGATTGATGATAGGGGAAATATTAAGTTGGAAAAGAAGCGATCCTTAGGTGTTAATTTCATATTTAATATGATGCGGACGATGATGGGTGTGATCATACCGCTCATTACATTCCCGTATTCTTCCAGAGTTTTAGGACCGGAGGCACTCGGTAAGGTCGATTATGCGCAGGCGAACATGACATACTTCACGTTGTTGCAGGCGTTTGGCATTGGCGGCTATGCAATCCGGGAGGGTGCCCGTATTCGGGATGACCGAAAGAAAATGGATGAATTTGCAAGTGATATGTTGTCAATCAATTTGATCACATCCGCGATTGCATATATTCTTTTCTTTGCAGCACTTGCGATTCCCAAACTTGCGGGATATCGGACGTTGATGCTGCTTTTTTCGACGACGATTATACTTTCTACCATCGGAGTCGAGTGGCTGTATAATATATACGAAGAATATCAGTATATCACGATTCGTTCATTTATCTTTCAGATTATATCTGTGGTTATGTTGTTTACATGTGTCAAATCAGAGGATGATTACATGATATATGCGTTGACGATGGTAATCTCCAGCGTCGGCTCCAATATTATGAATTTTATCCGGGCAAGAAAATACGTGAAGTTCAAGTTGCGGATCAGTAAGAAGCTGCGGATTCATTTGAAGCCGATGTCGTATATTTTCCTGTTGGATGTTGCGTCGGCGGTGTATCTGGTTATGGATCGTTCTATGCTTGGTTATATTACCGGGGATGATACCGAGGTCGGACTTTACGCGGCAGCGATTAAGATTGCATCTGTGTTAACGTCATTCTTCAGTGCGTTATATGCGGTAATTCGTCCACGCGTCGCGTACATGATGGAGCGGGATGAGGAACAGGCGGAGAATCTGAATGATCTGACCGCGCGGCTTATATTGCTCTTTAATATTCCGATGGCGATTGGCATGTTCTGTCTGAGTCGGCAGGTGCTGCATTTGTTTGCGGGCAGCAAATATCTGGGTGTAACATCTACGATGCAGGTGTTGATGTTGAATGTTATCGTTGCAACCTTTAACAGCTTCCTGATCAATCAGTTGTTTATCATACACCGGAAAGACCGGTGGGCGTCCATGGGTGTTGTGATTGGTGCAGTCACAAATGTCTGTTTAAATGCGTTGACCATTCCGGTATATGGGAAATTCGGTGCCGCAGCCAGTACGGTTGCAGCGGAACTGGCAATCTTCATTTATGCAAGTATCAAAGCCCGGCATATGTATCCGATCACAAAGCTTGGCTGGCAGCTCGGTCAAAGCTTGATTGCATGTATTCCGATTGTGTGTTGCTATAACTGGTGTGCACATAGTCAGTATTCGGATCTTCTGACGATTGCGTTGACCGTTTCAATTGGTGCAATTGGATATTTCGCGATTATGATATTGTTCCGAAATCGTCTGGTGATAGATGGAATTGAGAAGATAAAAGAGCGTTTTTCAAGAACGCCGGTATAAAAGAGTGAGAAAAATAAATCCCCTGAGTCGGGGTCTGACTGTAACAGATCAGAGCGCCATTCAGGGGACTTTTGTTTTTATTTGTTTGCTAACTCATCAATCATATCACAGATCATCGTGATGGCGTCGGACTTCGTGGAAAGTTCCATTGCCTTGATGTAATGATCGTGATTTTCGTACACTTCATTGACTGCGGCAAGCAGTGACTCGTTTGTCAGGTCTTCCTCTAACAACAGCTTGGCGTAGCCGCGCTTGTCGAAGGACTGTGCATTTAAGATCTGGTCGCCCCGGCTCGCTGCAAGCGATAATGGGATCAGAACGCTTGGTTTGCGGAGTGCCAGAAGTTCGCATATTGCATTGGCACCGGCACGGGAGACAACGATATCTGCTAATGCGAGCAAGTCAGCAAGCTCCTGCTTGATGTAGTCGAACTGGACATAATGCGCAGTTCCGTTATAGCTTTCGTCGATATTTCCTTTTCCGCAGAGGTGAATGACGTTATATTTCTTCGTCAGTTCCGGGAGACATGAACGGATCGCTTCATTGACACGTACGCTGCCAGAGCTTCCGCCGATTACCAGAAGAGTTGGACGAACCTCTGTAAAGCCACAGAAGGTCATCGCTTTTACAGCGTCACCGGCAAATAATTCCTGACGGATCGGTGTACCAGTTACAACTGCTTTTCCTGCAGGAAGATTCTCCATTGTTTCTGCGAAGTTGCAGCACACCTTGGATGCCTTTGGAATACTGATCTTGTTTGCAAGTCCCGGTGTCATATCAGATTCATGGATAATACATGGAATCTTCTTCGCACTTGCGGCGAGAACAACAGGGACAGAGACAAAGCCGCCTTTGGAAAATACAACATCCGGCTTTAACTCCTTCATCAGTTTTTTCGCTTCGTTGAAGCCTTTGATCACGCGAAATGGATCAGAGAAGTTGCGCAGATCGAAATAGCGGCGCAGCTTTCCGGTTGCAATTCCGTGATATGGAATGCCCATATCTTCAATCAGTTTTTTCTCCATTCCATCATAAGAGCCGATATATTGAATATCATATCCGCGCTCCTTTAAGGTTGGAACGAGAGCCATATTGGGTGTTACATGACCAGCGGTTCCGCCACCGGTTAATATAATACGCTTCATGAATGGTTGATCCTCCTACTTATACCTTTAACCTATGCGTGAAGTGCCTGCTTTAATGCCTGTGCAAGCTGATCCGGGCAGGATGTGCTCTTGAATCCGCACGTTGTGCCTTCCAGCCGCTTGATAACTTCCTCTGCATCCATGCCCTCCACAAGCTGTCCGATGCCCTTTAAGTTACCATTACAGCCGCCCGTGAATTTCACATTATGCACCTTGCCATCTGTAATCTCAAACTCGATCATCTGGGAACAGGTTCCCTTTGTCTTATATGTCATTGTGTATCATCCTTTCTCGTGTGTAACAATTATATTATACGTTTCGCGTTCCTATTATAGCATAAATATAAAGTTCCTTAAACCCATATTTTCTGTCACATTTACAAGGATTTTTACGACCGAACAGGGGTTGCATTCTGAAGTTCACCTTCTCTATAATCGCCATCAGACAGTGAGGAGAAAAAAAGGCTGTCGGTCCAAAAAATCTTAATGGAGGGATTTTGTATGCTGCAAAAAATCATGGAAGTTTCAACCGGGGTCTACATACTATGGGGGTTAGGCGTGTTAGGAGTGCTTATGAAGATACTGGCAAATGCTTACATGAGTAAAATGGTGCGAGCATCGACAAATCTGGGAGAGACAAAACGAAAGAAGCTTCGCAATATGTGCCGGCAATATGAAAACAAAAAAGGCTTTGGACTGTGCGGAGGCGATGAGGAGGCGTATGCAGAAAGCTTTGTGAGGGGGTTAAAATTCCTGACGCGCCCGATGGAATTCTGGAACCGGAGCGGAACCGTGTTGTCGCTCGTCGTCTGTGGCACGATGGCAGGAGCGTATCTGTATTACGATCCAAGCTGGAGAGGCAGTCCGGACATGCAGTTTTTCTTAGCGAATAGTATTTTAGTATGTGCATGTTTGCTCGTGCTTGATCATATATTGGTTATAAATAATAAAGTGGAAATCCTGAAAGCGAATATCCGCGGGTACCTGGAACGGATTCCGAAACCGCGAGAGCAGACAGCGGCTGCGGTACGTCCCTTTGTAGTGAAGCAGGAGATGTCGGCGGAGAAAGGGGAACATGCCGACAACGATGGATCACCGCAGACAGATGCATCCGGGGAAGAGTCCGAAGGCGGGACAATGCAGGAGAAAGAGAGTGCCGCCAGTGAGGAGACGCTCAATCGCTTTTTGGCAGAGTTCTTTTCTTGATGGGAAACTATAATGTAGGAAATGAAACAAAAAATGGTTCGCGTTGTGTTTGTAAATGGAAAGGAGTGGTTTGCCTTGCAGGGATTCTGATCTCTCTGGTAGTTGGTAGTTTTTGTGTTGTTACATATGGAGCATCCGCGGGGGAGGCGGATGGAAGTGAATCAGAGCAAGTGGATACATCCGGGAATCCGACGAGTGATGTGGAAGATGGGTTGACTGGTACAACCGGAGGATATGCGGAGCAGGAGGATGGAGATTTGCCGATTCATAGTATGTTTGACCAATGCAGGAAGGTTTTCTGCCGGTATCAGACATACCCGATTGAAAATCATTTGAAAGAAAAAGAGGCGTACCAAAGCCTTGATAACACCAAGCTTTCATGGTGGTTCCGGCGGGATATGAACCACGGACCGAGCGGGTGCGATGACACGATCGATATCTCCGAATACGACGCGTACTATTTGGATCAGAATGCTTCAAAGAAGAATGAAAAAGTCGTCTATCTGACATTTGACTGCGGGTATGAGAATGGATATACCGAGCAGATGCTGGATATCCTGAAGAAGGAAGATGTTCCGGCGTGCTTTTTCGTGACACAGACGTACATCCGGGATAATGTTGCCATAGCGAAACGAATGAAGGAGGAAGGACATCAGGTGGGAAATCATACCATCTACCATATATGCATGCCGGATAAGTCCTATGAGGAGATTGTGCAGGAGGTCAATGGTTGCGCGGATTATATGAAAGAGGCAACGGGATATGCGATGGACCCGTACTTAAGGCCGCCATGCGGTGAGTATAGCGCACGGACACTGGCAATCACCCAGGACCTTGGTTTCAAAACTATTTTTTGGAGCATGGCATATATGGATTTCGATGTGAATAACCAGCCGGGTGTTGATTTCGTGATCGACCATTTCAATAAATATCATCACAGCGGGGCAATCATTCTGATGCACAACGTATCGTCATCGAATGCTGGGGCGCTGGAAAAGGTGATTGCAAACCTGAAGGCAGAGGGGTATCGGTTTGCAAGTTTGAATGAATTGCAATAAATGTGATTCGCATAGGGAATAAAGTGGTAAAGAGATGTCTATGATATTCAATTCATGCTCAGACGCGCTTTCGCTCGGTTCAGCACGCAATGGTCTGTGCATAAATTGATATCAATAGACATCTCTATTTACGTTATTGAAAGCGAATCATTGAAGCAATTATTCCTGCCTTGTGCTCCAATGGTCTGCGATTAAATCAATATTATCCGCAACCCGATTTACGTTTGCTTAGATGCAATCCTGTGTTTGTGATAGGGATTGTAATTCGTGAAACTGTGTTTGCCTTGCGTTTGTGAATTTTTTGATTTTGGCTGAATGAAATTCTGTGGGCTGGGTATACTTCTCTATGTAGCAATTACAAATGCAGGGAAACCTGCAAAGCAAAAAGGAGATTAGTTATGGCAGAAAAAAATTATCAGTCAAACGAGCAGAAGAACAAGCAGACAAATTATACAGGAAGCAATCAGACAAACAAGGAAACAGCTTCAAACAGCAAGATGAAGAATAGTCAGAAGAACAGCCAGAAAAACAATTCAAGTAACAGTACAGACTGTTACTAAAAACCCCCTCCGAGAGGACCGTTTAGCGGTCCTCTTTCTTTGTAATAAACCATCTAGCAGAAAGCAATCACAGACACAAATCCGCACGCTCCGCATATCCTATTAGTAAGAAGAAAGGAGGCGGAGCGATGCGATTTCATAATATAAATATTCGGAACATCCTGAGAGAGGCTCTTAACTATGGAGGAATCATCGTTGACGTTCGAACGAGCGAAGAATTTGCGAAAAGTCACATTCCGATGGCGATAAATCTGCCTCTGGAAGAAATACAGGCAGGCAATATTTCTCTTCCGAAAGGAAAAGTGATATTGGTTTATTGCGCAAACGGGGGAGGCAGCACACTGGCTGCAAAAATATTGATAGAGAAAGGGTATAAGGTCATCAACACGGTTGGGGGAATCTCCGGGTATCGTGGGGCGCTGACAAAAACCCGGCATTAGCAGGATTTGGTAAAATTTACATGTGCAAAATGTAAGAATAAATTGTTCGATTTTGTTGACTTCGTACAAAGATAAATTTACAATACAACTAAGTATGTTCAAAAATCGGAACAGGGGAAGAAAGGGCAAAAATACAAGCATGGAAAATATGTATGAATTGATCGCACCGTGCCATTTTGGTTTGGAGTCGGTGCTAAAGCGTGAGATATTAGATCTGGGCTATGAGATCGTGACTGTGGAGGATGGAAGAATCACATTCCGTGGAGATGTCACAGCGATTGCCCGTGCAAATATATTTATCCGGACAGCAGAGCGTATTCTGCTGAAGATGGGTAGCTTCCGGGCTACGGATTTTGACGAACTGTTTGAAGGGACAAAGGCAATTCCGTGGGAGGAGTTTCTTCCGCGGGATGCAAAGTTCTGGGTGACGAAGGCGACAACGAATAAGAGTGCGCTTTTTTCTGCGAGTGCGATTCAGTCTATCGTGAAGAAGGCGATTGTGGAGCGCATGAAGCAGACATACCGCGTGGAGCGGTTCGAGGAAGATGGGGACGAGTATCCGATTCGTGTGTTTATTTTCAAGGATCAGGTGTCGATTGGTCTGGATACATCGGGAACGTCCCTGCATAAACGAGGATATCGGACACTTGTCGGAAAGGCACCGATTTCAGAGACACTGGCAGCAGCGCTTCTGATGCTGACGCCGTGGAACAAGGATCGTGTGCTGGTCGATCCATTCTGCGGCAGCGGTACATTTCCAATCGAGGCGGCGATGATCGGTGCCAATATCGCGCCGGGCATGATGCGGGAGTTTACTGCCGATTGCTGGGGCAAGGTCGTGCCGAAGAAGGTGTGGTATAACGCGTACGATGAGGCGGAGGATATGATCCGCCGCGATGTGCAGATGAATATTCAGGGTTATGATTTAGACCCGGAGATCGTGAAATGTGCGATGGCGAATGCGAAGGCAGCCGGCGTCGGAGATTATATCCATTTTCAGGCGCGTGACGTGAAGGATCTGCGTCATCCGAAGCATTATGGATTTATCATTACGAATCCGCCATATGGCGAGCGGTTGGAGGAAAAGGAAGCGTTACCGGCACTGTACAAGACAATCGGCGAGAGCTTCGCGAACCTTCCAGACTGGTCAATGTACCTGATTACTTCGTATGAGGATGCAGAGAAATATATCGGAAGAAAGGCAGATCGAAACCGTAAGATTTACAACGGCATGATTAAGTCCTATTTCTATCAGTTTATGGGACCGAAGCCACCCAAGAATAAGGAGCCGAAAGAACAGTAGAAAAGAGCGTTAGAGGTTGAAACGATTTTGGATATTTCCAGTGCTGGTTGCAGTGCTGGTGACAATTACATTCTTTTTAGGAAGGAATCCGGTCAAGACGATTGATGAGTCGGATGCGCTCGCGACGTGCAGTGATGCATTTGCGGCAAATATCCGTTCCCGCATGAATGGGGATGATGTGATCATCACGGTTGGCGGCGGAAGCACGGAGGAGTTCGGCTACACATTTTATGTGAGTGACAACATGCATCTGATGGTGGAAGGTGAATTCCTGCGCAGCCTGCTTTTGTGCTCGGTACAGCGATATCCGGATGGTAATGTCCTGATCATGAAGGGTGACAACAGCATTTCACTTGCCGTGGGTTCGGACAAGGCAACGGTCAATAAGAAAACCGAGGTGGAGCTGGGCGATGCCGTCTATGTGGATGAGGCAGAGGACAAGCTGATGGTGCCGATTGACAAGATCGCAGAGTATTTGAGCTACGAGGTTGATTATTATGTCGATCAGAAATGGGTTGATCTGGCGCGGCTGCCGGATGAGACGCCATTGCCGGAGAAATACGATATGCGTGATTATGGGCGCGTGTCACCGGTGCGTGATCAGGGACGGTACGGCACATGCTGGGCATTTGCATCGCTTGGCGCGCTGGAGACAACGCTGCTTCCGATGGAGGAGGATATTTTCTCAGTCGATCACATGTCGATGTGTAACAGTTATGCACTGGATGTGAACAGTGGCGGCGAGCATACGATGAGTATCGCGTATCTGGCGGCTTGGCAGGGACCGGTGCTGGAGAAGGATGATCCATATGGCGATGGCATGAGTGATCCGAATCTTACCGCGGAGAAGCATCTGGAGGAGGCTCTGATCATCAACGGGCGTGAGGACGAGACGATCAAGAGTGCGATTTTCCGGTATGGCGCGATCGAGACATCGATTTATTCGGCACTGGAATATGTGGACAGTTATTCCATGTATTATTCGAGTGAGTATGCGGCGTATTATTATGATGGTGATGAGACGCCGAACCATGATGTCGTTGTCGTTGGCTGGGATGATAATTTCCCGAAGGAGAATTTCACGATCCAGCCGGAGGGCGACGGTGCCTTTATCTGCAAGAACAGCTGGGGCGAGGAATTCGGCGATGATGGATATTTCTATGTATCCTATTATGATACGAAGATCTGCCGGAAATCGGTTGTTTACACGCGGATTGGAGATAAGGATAATTATGATAAGATCTACCAGACGGATAAGCTTGGCTGGGTTGGACAGCTTGGTTTCTCCAAGGAGGATGCGTATTTTTCCAATGTCTACGAGGCAGGAAAAAATGAGAATCTGGCAGCCGTTTCTTTCTATGCGACGGATAAGGATACGGAGTTTGAAGTGTATGTTGTGCGGCATTTTGATGGTGTGGACTCGTTTAAGAACCGGGAGTTTGTGACGTCCGGTAGCATGCAGTATGCCGGGTATTACACGGTGGATTTCCCGGAGGAAATCGAACTCGATGACAATGAGCGTTATGCGGTTGTGGTGAAGATCAAGACGCCGGGCGCGGTGCATCCGATCGCGATTGAGTACAATGCGGATGAGCGGACGGCAAGCTTTGATATCAGTGACGGCGAGGGCTACATCAGTTTGTATGGAGAGATGTGGCACCGGGCGGAGACGAGTGAGAAATGCAATGTGTGCTTGAAGGCGTTTACGAACAAGCGGAAATAGTAAGGAAAAAGGAGATACAGGCAGATGAAGAAGATTATTTTTGCAACTGGTAATGCGAATAAGATGGTGGAAGTGCGCATGATCTTGGCGGATTGTGGGTATGAGATTGTTTCTATGAAAGAAGCAGGCATCGATATTGATATCGTGGAGGATGGCAAGACATTTGAGGAGAATGCGATCATCAAAGCGACAGCTATCAGCAAGACAAAGGAAGCGGAAGGCTGCGTGGTTCTTGCCGACGACAGTGGTCTGGAAGTTGATTACATGGATGGTGCGCCGGGCATTTACTCTGCAAGATGGCAGGGCGAGGATACGCCGTACAGCATCAAGAATCAGATGATTATTGATGCCCTTGCAGATGCGAAAGAGGAAGAGCGGACAGCGCGGTTCGTATGCGCAATCGCGGCTGCATTTCCAGATGGTACGGTGACAACACGCCGCGGCGTGATCGAAGGAATGATCGCACATCAGCCTGCCGGAGAACATGGATTCGGTTATGACCCGATCTTCTTCCTGCCGGAGTATGGAAAGACGACCGCGGAGCTGGCACCGGAAGATAAGAACAAGATCAGCCATCGTGGACGTGCCTTGGAAAAGATTCGCGAGGTACTGTAGTTAGGGCTCGAAGGAGGAAATTATGCTGCGGATTTTGTTAATGAGTGATTCGCATGGGCGAAATGAGAACGTGGAGCTTGCAATCGCGCAGGTGCGGGAAGAAATCGGCGAATTCCAGATGTTGATTCATCTAGGCGATGTCGGAGATGCACGCGAAATTGAGTCGCTGGCAGGTGTGCCATGCTACATCGTGCGTGGAAATACCGATTATGATGCAAAGCTCCTGAATGCAAATGTGATCGAAGCTGGCGGACATCGTATCTTCGCAACGCACGGGCATCTGTATCAGGTGGACATGCGGCTGGATCTGCTGCGGTTTGCGGCATTGGAGAATGATTGCGATATCGCGATGTATGGACACACGCATGTGCCATATCTGGAGGAAGATCCAGACGATATTACGATTTTGAATCCGGGCAGCATTTCGAAGCCGCGGCAGGCAGATCACCGTTACACATATATGGTGATGGAAATTGACGATGAAGATGAAGTGACATACGAATTAAGGTATGTCGAATGATGAGGAGACAGTCGAGTGAAAAAAGGTGATGTATGCGAGGGAATCATCGAGCGTTATGATTTCCCAAACAAAGGAAGCTTTCAGGTGGATGAGCGCAAGGTGACAATCAAGGGCGCCCTGCCGGGACAGAAAGTGAAATATATGGTAACAAAGAAGAAAAGCGGCATGGCAGAGGGCAAGGTGCTGGAAGTCTTAGAGCGGAGTCCGCTGGAGGATGTAGAGCCGACCTGCCCTTATTTTGGTGCGTGTGGTGGATGCGCTTACCAGACGATGTCGTATGACAATCAGCTGAAGCTGAAAGCGGACATGGTAAAAGCATTACTTGACCGCGTGCTTCTGGCGGAGGATTCCAATTCAAAGGATTATGAATGGGAGGGAATCCTTGGTTCGCCGAGCCAGACTGCGTATCGGAACAAAATGGAATTCACGTTTGGTGACGCCTACAAGGATGGTCCATTAGCACTTGGATTACATCAGAAGGGAAGCTTCTATGATATCCTGACAGTTGATGGATGTGAGATCATTGGCGCAGACTGGAGCCGCATACTCACGGCGACACTCGCATTTTTCTCCGGGCGAAATGTGCCGTTCTTTCACCGGATGCGCCACGAGGGAATCCTGCGGAATCTGGTTGTACGCCAGTCGCGGGCAAATGGGCAGTTCCTGATTAATCTGGTAACATCGACACAGTGGGACACATATGGATTTGATGTAAAACAGCTGCTTCAGGAGTTCGTGGAAATGCTGTTGGAATTAGAGAAGTCCGATGCATTTACGGGAAGTATTGCAGGTATTTTGTACACGGAAAATGATGCTTTGGGCGATGTCGTGCAGAGTGATCGGATGGAGCTTCTGTATGGACAGGATTACATCGAAGAGGAAATACTTGGACTGAAATTCAAGATCTCGCCGTTTTCATTCTTCCAGACAAACACAGGTGGCTGCGAGGTGCTGTATGAAAAGGCGCGCGATTATATCATGCGGGGCAGCGTGAAGCTCGACGGCGACAAGACCGTGTTCGATCTGTATAGCGGAACCGGTACGATCGCACAGATGATGGCAGCGGTTTCGAAGAAAGTGATCGGAATCGAAATCGTGGAGGAAGCGGTCGAGGCAGCGAAGGAAAATGCAAAGGCAAATGGACTTTCTAACTGCGAATTCATCGCAGGTGATGTGTTAAAGGCAATCGACCTTGTGGATGAGAAACCGGATCTGATCATTGTCGATCCGCCACGGGACGGGATTCATCCGAAAGCACTGGAGAAAATCCTTGCATTTGGCGTGGACGAGATCGTCTATATCAGTTGCAAGCCGACCTCGCTGGCACGCGACCTGGAGACGATCATTCGTCGCGGGTACCACGTGGATAAGGTGTGCTGTGTCGACCAGTTTCCGAGGACAAGTCATGTGGAGACGGTTGTTCTTTTGTCCCAACAAAAACCAGATGACACGATAGAGA
>ERZ773252.1507-NODE-1507-length-22752-cov-3.316650_pt1 | contig 22752 bp, 15 predicted proteins | sample MGYA00580517_ERZ773252 | MGnify/ENA primary metagenome ERZ773252 (study PRJEB29015, sample SAMEA2737766) | human gut metagenome | biome: human gut; feature: human-associated habitat; material: faeces | place: China | collected 2012 ...
CCTTCTGTCAGTGCCACAAGTTCTGCAACTGTATTTTCAAAGAAACGAGAATGCATTCCGGTCGCGCCAACACTTCCGATTTCCTCTTTATCTACAAGAATACAGCATGCTGTGTGCTCTACTTCTTCCACATCGAGCATTGCAAAGAGGGATGTGAATGCACACACACGATCATCTTGTCCGTAAGCCAGTACCATACTGCGATCCAATCCACAGTCGCGGGCCTTTCCTGCCGGAACGATCTCAAGCTCTGCGGAGAGGAAATCTTCTTCCTCCATGTCATAATATTGTTTCAGAAGATTGATTACATTTGCTTTTACAGCCTCTTTTTCCTTTTCTTCTAATGTTTCATCCTGCTCAATCGGGCGGCTTCCGATCAGAAGATCAAGCTTCTCTCCTTCTACAACCGTTGCAGCCTTTTTCTCCATCTGTTTCGACGCGAGATGGATCAGCAGATCCGTGATAACAAAGACCGGATCATCTTCTTTTTCACCGATACTTACCTGAACTGTTGTGCCATCTTTCTTTGCAATCACTCCATGAAGGGCAAGTGGAAGTGTCACCCACTGATATTTCTTGATTCCACCATAATAATGTGTATCAAGATAAGCAAACTCTTCATTTTCATACAAAGGATTCTGCTTTATATCCATTCTGGGTGAGTCGATATGTGCCCCTAATATATTCATTCCACTATCAAGCGGCTCTTTTCCTATCTGGAACATTGCAACCGTCTTATTCATGCACACTGAGTATATTTTATCGCCACATTTAAGTTTTTCACCAGATTTAAGGTAAACATCAAGATTTCTGTAGCCTGCACTCTCAGCCTGTGCGATTATCTGTTTTACACATTCTCTTTCTGTCTTTCCTGCCGACAGAAATTCTCTATATTCTTTACAAAGTATTTCTAACTCTTTTTTGTTGTTTTCATCATATGATTTCCAAGCATTTTTTCTTTCCATAATAAAATAACCTCCATTTCACACTCCCTATATTTTATATCCTGAACACCAATAATGCAAGTATTACTGCAATAAATCCCTGCCTTATCTTTGCAATCACATACTTTTTTATTGATAAGTCTGTTCCTGACAGTACACTGTATGTCTGTGCAACACTTGAAATTCCGCCAAAGGCACACAGCCAGACCGTAACAATAGTTTTCGCATCTGTCATAATCACTCTTATACCGGACAGCCATTCATTCCCTGCGAGCTGCATCGCACCTGTACTGACCTCTGTTATCCCTGCGGCAATGCACCCTGCCACATCGTATTTTTCAGGAATTATATATTCTATTATACTCGTTATTATTGAAAATAATATTATGTAACCGCCTATTTTTAATATTGTTTCACACGAATCCGCAATACTCTCATCAACGGCATCCATCACCGGATAATTTTTTTCAGTCTTAACATTTTCTCTGCTTCTCTCATCTTTCCTATTGCTCAATTTTTTACCGTCATTAAGATTTTTTTCAAACTTAACACTTTCTCCTATTCTCTCCGCTTTCTTGTAACTTAATTTCTTCCAGACATTAAAACTTTTTCCATCACTTCCATTTTTATATACATTCACAATCATTTTTTTATCCCGGCTACCCTGAGAAGATTTTTCTCTCACCGTCAATTTTTTTCTCACTATCCATGCATTTATCACCGCTGAACCTGCGACAACGACAAATATCAAAAACGGATTTTTTACATCAAGGCATTTTACCCCGATAAATTCAATAAGAAACATAGGGCTTAAATTATTGCAAAACATCATAAGATACTGGGCTTCTTCCCTCTTTATCTCTCCGTCCTTATACAACTGTGCAGCCGTTTTTGCCCCGATAGGACATCCGGCAAGAAACCCTATAAGTATTGGATAACTTCCGCCATCACTTACCCCAAACACTAACCCAAAAAGTGGTCTTAAAAAACGGTTTATGTATTTTGTGGTTTTTAATTTCACCAATATTCCGGACAAAATCATAAAAGGAAGCAATGACGGGACTATTGCCATAAACCATAACAGCAGCCCGTCTTTTGCTCCCTCACTCACAACTGACGGCATTATCGTAAATAAGATTATCATACCGACAGTCATCACTATAAATAATTTTCTTTTCATGATACACCTCTTTAAAATGATATGTCTGCACTATAAATCCATACATTTGTACCAATACCACACTATTACAATTTCAGTCTATAAGTCTGTGCACTACATACTATTGTCTGCAAAGCCTTAGACTTTATGCTAAACATATCTTTAAAAAGCTTTTTGTATCATGTTTATGTTATCATTTGTTTTTTATAACTATTTCATGCTGTGGTGCATCCTCCTGTTTAAATCCAACGAGATTGTCAATATACTTTTTCAGTGTATCATCATATGTTATAGCATAATGACTTATAAGATTGATGCCGACAAAATTTATATTTTTGTCTTTAATACTTCCCATAAAATCAATATTCTGACCGTTTTCTTTAAAATATCCATCAACATTTTTAAGACCATTTATATACACACCCTGCCACTGTGCATACTCTTCATCAAACAGCTCTGTTAATATCTCCTTTTTGTCAATTATCAATGTAGGATAACCGTTTTCAAAATTTATGCTGTTGCAGCTAACCCCAAGAAGTGCTTTGTTTCTTGTCTTCATGTCATAAGGAATATTGTCTGCATTTATCACCACTTTTGTTCCGCTCTTTGCAACATCTTTTATTATATTTTCCGCATCATCCCTATCATCATATGTAAATCCGCTAAGATAAACAGTCTCATATTTTGACAATTCCGATGCCGAATATTTTTCTATATTTGTCTCATCACTTTCATAAATCTGAGGATATATCATCGCCAACTGATGTACCTTATCACCTATTCCTATCGCTTTGTAACTGTTTTCTACTTTAAAATTGCTATTATCACATTTGTCATGGTGAAAAAGTATATAATACTTATTTGATGATATAAGCCTGTAATTTTCTTTTTTTGCGGCATCCTCAACCATATATATGTCGGCATCTTTGTTCCTCATTTTAGACTTTTCTAAAACTACGGTATCATAGCCTGCCGAAATACACCTGTCAAAAACATAAAGGTATTCTCCAAGATCCATTGCCTCCGCAATTTTATCCGTAATCTTATCTTCATTAAGTTTTCCCGCAATAATCATCTTATTTTTTGTTACTCTCTGTGCTTCCTTCAAAATACTGTCAGATACATCATTCTCTTCTGAAAATGTCACAAAATTATCTCGTTTCTGATATGTCAGATATGCCGAGGGAATCATATCCATACAAAGCAATATACATAATGCAATATGTATCTTAAGTTTTAATGTTTCCCACATGACAAATGCCACAAATATGCTGGTATATGACATAATAGCCAGAACATATAATCTGTCACTTCTAAAACCTGTTTTCTTTACAAACCATCCTGCAATCGGATTTACCGTAAATACCATAAGAAATATGCCATATAAAAACATTATATTCGTTTTTCGGTGACTGCATATAAATCCAAATACAGCACATAACAAAATAACTATTCCAAAATAATATATAGACTCATCATATCTAAAATTATACACAGGATTTAACACATCTTTAAATGAAAAAATAATCGTATCTTCCGAGATACAAAAATTTTCACGATAAAATCCCTTTCCTGCTAATGACTGATATATTGTTACGATATTTGGCAAAAGAACTGCTGCTGCAGGTGCTATAATACCATGTTTTTCTTCATTTACTATTTTCCATAATAAAAGCAGTATCACCATGCAGCCTGAAATCACTGCCGCAGTATATGCATCAAGCTGCCTGAGTATCAGCAAAGCAAGTGCGGTAATGACCGGCATAATTTTCTGCTTTGTTTTTATATAGTCAAAACTTGTATAAACTGCCACCGGCACGATTACCGTGCTGAGCAGTGCACTTATATTTTCGGTTACAACAACATTATAAAAATTGTATGGTATAAACATCCATATCAATCCCGTAAATATACCTGCAAAATATCTCTTTGTTCTGCAACCTATTAATACCCAGCACAATAAAGCGGCTAAACCTATAATTAAAACCATCTTTCCCCCATTTCCATGTCTATTATTGATACAAATATCTGTTCATAAGCATTATATCACTCAAGTATATTGTCAATTATATTTTCCATAACCTCATCCACCTGTTTTTCCGTCAATTTAGACATATTTTCTTTAAAATCAAGACCATCCCTAAGATCGATAATATAACTTCTTGTCGGAGTTTCACTACTCTCCATAAAAGCAAGTTCTCCTCCAAGCTTCGTTATTATGCTCCTTATCTCATCACAAAAATAATCTGATATATTTTCCAATGTTGGAACCATTGTGTCAAATGGAGGTATCTCATTCATAACTCTCCCCTGAAATTTTTCAAGATACTCTTCTATTGCTTTCTCAAATTTGTTAAAAAGAACAAATTCTCCCTCACTCTTCATTATATAAAACACAAATTCCCATGTATGAGGATGTGTCTGACCGTTTTTTCCGTTTATTATAATATAATGATTCGCATTAAGATAAAATTTAAATTTGTATTCTCTGTAAAGTCTAGTTGCCATATTTCTCCTCCTGACATTTTCAGATGCTGTTATGTCAGCCAATCTGCTCTATTATCTTATTAAGATAATCATTGCAATACTCTTTTAACTTTTTATCGGATTTTCTCCATTCACATGGTGTCAGGCACTTATCATTTACTCCGATTATCATCTGCATGATATTTTTCACCTCATTTGCGGAATGTCCTATAAACACAAGCATAACCGCATTTTTTTCTTTGACACTGTCTATTTCAAATTTAAGCGTCTTTTTGTCAAGCATCCACTGGGAATTTTTTAAAAAAATGTCATATGCACCTGCATCACTAAAAACAACTGTTTCAAATCTCACTGATGTTATATTTTTATTTTCTAATTTTTCCATAAAACGATCTATTATTTTCTCTTTAAATACAGTGTTTTTCACATCATATTCACTCAACATACTAAGTTCACTCTCAATCTTCTCAATGCTCAGATTTTTATTTTGAATCTGTTCATTAAGTTTGTCAATCTGAGACTGTTTTTTATCTATATTGCCCGCCATAATCATCGACACTACTAAAAGCATTAAAACAAGAAGCACAACTCCTATTAGGATTATTATCTGTGCCTGCATAAACTCATTGTTATTGATAATATATTTTTCATTCGTAAGCAGACATATTTTATATTCATCTCCATTTACTTCAAAAAATACCCCCGATGCAATATATTTTTTACCTGACTGACTTATAAATCTATGCTTCACTTTATTCTTTTCAAGACTATTCAAAAAACTCCGTCCGCTTTCAGATACATAATACGATGCTGTTGAAAGTCCTCTGTATCTGTCACTCTCTGTTACATCCTTTACAAATAATAAAGAGTCTTCCTTTGACAAAGTCCAATACTCTTTTTCAGAGCCATCAATCGACCCAAGTATATCTCTTATCATTTCCTGTCCTGAACCAGATGTATCTTTTTTAAGATTTATCTGATCCAATACAAGTTTTATATACTGATCCTGCTGAGACGCATAAATTTCAAGAACACTGTTATTGTATGTTTTTGTCTGGTATAAAACCACACAGCCCACAACTAAAGCAAATACAATAATTGCAAATGAAACCTTTTTAAATATTCTGTTTTTATTCATTTTATAACTTCCTCATCCACTCTCTTTTTAATCTTCCAAAAACATATCAGTCAGTGTTTACAATTTTTTTAATCTTCTCGATAATTCTTATCGGTATAATAAATTCATCTCTTATAACCTTGAAGAACGCTCTCTTTTCTTCCGTAAATGTCTTTGTTTTCCATGCACTGTTTGTATTTATACTGTTTATAACCCCTGCAAATCTTATAAAAAATACGACAAAATTAAAAAACGGAAGTAATGGTACTATATACCACTGCCTTGCATAATATCTCCTTAATTTCTTGAAACCTGATAAAAAACCTATCGTTGTAAAATAATAACAATATCCTACCAAAATATAAAGCAGAAATATAAACAAAGTTGAATAAACTATTGAAGTGAAAGAATACTTCATAAACAAAAGACATATAAGTGCAAGATACCATATAATTCTTGGAAATGCAAAAGTATGGTCATACATCAGTGTTCTTATATTAACATCAGTGAATATTTTCAAAGGATTCATCTTTTTTTTCATAAACAGATGTGAAACTTCCAGACTTCCTCTCTGCCACCTCTGTCTCTGTGTATAGAGTTTATTCATATCTTCTATTGGATCAACATAAAATATAGCATTCTCACACATATAAACACGCTTTTTCTGAAGATATTTCATCTGAAATGTAATCTGCGTATCCTCGCATATCGTATCTGTATTATAAAGCTGTGATTTAAGCACCGTAGATTTTCTAAATGCTGAAAATGCACCTGACAATGTATATATGGCATTCAGCTCAGATGCATAATTTCTTCCTGCAAGAAATGCCTGTGCATATTCCATAAACTCCATTTTTCTAAGTAATTTTGCAAAGAAACCCTTATACTCTTCCACCTGGTCCGGCATTGTCATTATCGCACCTGTCATACAGTCTATAGACAGGTCTGCCTCAAACTTATTTACCATATTGGTAAGAGCAGTTTTTTCAAGTATTCCGTCACTGTCAATATGAATTATATATTTTCCATCACTGTTAAATAAAGCAAGATTTAAAGCTTTTGACTTTCCCTGCTTTGCATTTAACCACTGCATCATAAGTTCCGGAAACTTCTTCTGACATTCAGCAAACACATTAAAACTGTTATCCTGCCCCTGATTGTTCACAAGAAATATCCTTATCTTGTCATTCGGATAATCACTTTCATATATCGAACTGATACAGGCCTCTAACGAGTCCTGTGAGTTATAAACAGGTATAAGAAGCGATATCTCCGGATATATTATAGGAATATCATATTTAACCGGTTTTATTTTTTTCTTTATAAGAACAACTATACTTCCTATTGACGGTATTATCTCCATAATAACCGGAATGATTATCCACGCTGCCCAGAAGACAAAAGAATTTACAAATCTATTTATTATCATCGACATATCCAAATCCTCCTACCTTCTGACTTATTATCTGAGCTTTTGTAAATACATAAAAATATAATATGATAGACAAGATATAGAAGAAAATTCTTCCTATCAATGCATGTGAAATATAATAATAATCCACACCTTTGAAATGTATTATAAGACATATCAGTATTATTCTTAATGCATTTGCGACAATAATATATACCGTTCCTATGCATCCTATAATGACTTTTTCATATCTTGAATATACATTAAAAAATATAAGAAGTGACAGAAATGCCGTTATCTCAATAATACCCGAACATTCAAAATCAATCTTTAGTGTAATGGAATCTTTGGCTGATTCCACAAAAATAATACCATATTTATAATATGGTTCAAATACACCGGTCATTTTTCCAACTATGCCGGCAACCGCTGCTACAATATTTGCCATAGGCTGTGTAAGTACATCTTTAAATCCGACAAAAATGATTACAAACAATCCGGCACTTCCCCATAGGAAATGCCAGAATGGTAATTTTGCTTTTTTAGTCACATGAAGTATGTATAACCACACAACCAGAAATATCAAAAGTATTATATATCTAATCATTCAGCTATCCTCATCATGCTCTTTTTATCTTTTCTTTTTTTGTATGAAAGTACACCTGCTGCCGTAAGACAACACATTGTAACCCCCACAAAAGGACCTGTAGAAGTACCCGCATATGTCACCCACTCTTCACCTATATTTATATACTGTGCCTGCAAAACTTTCATCTCATTTTCATCAAGACCAAATTTCTTAGCAAGTTTGTTCATATAAATTCGATATTCCATCTCATCATATTTGCTGCCTGTTGTTATCTTAATCTTTCCATAATCAATAAACCCCTTATCTGATACATTTTTATAAGTCGTCCATGAGCCTATATCTACAAGTGTAAACTCATATGTTCCATTTTCAAGATTTGTAAGCTTTGGATTCCAGTTTATATTTCCATCCTTGTCAACAGAAACAAATCTGAAAGAAATTGATGTCTTATCATTTTTATTGGCTCTTACCGCAAACGGCATAAACTCATTTTTCCCCTCAGTTGTCTTATGAAGAAGTGATTTTACATGACCGTACAAATATCCGTCAGATGCATATAAAGCAGCCTCCGAATCATCAGTCTGTCCACCCTGTGTAGAATATTCTATAAGTGAATGTGGATAATCGTCCCAGTCGCTATACTCACCATCATATGTTATTCCATCAAACTTCTTGTTAAGTGCACCATGCGATGAACCCTTGTCAATATTTACTATATCTTCCACAAGTGGTTTATCTGCACAGTAATATCCAAATGAAACCTTTTTGTTGTACTGTTTAAGTGCAGAAACAGGTACTGAAATTTCATACTGTAGATTTGAATGTTCTACTTTTATACTTTCACCCTTCATCTGATGGTTTACATAATCATTTACCTCAACCTGATATTTTCCATCTTTTTTTACCAGCTTTAAAGATGTTCTTCTGCCTGTATCAGTGAGGAGCTCATATGCACCTCTTGAATAACTTCCTGATGCTAAAGCTGCACCATCTGAAGTTTCCTTAAGATATATGTAAATATAATCCCCGTCAAATACAACCGCAGCCTTTGATAAGTTATTGTTTTTCTCAGTGTTACCCGTAACATCTTTTTTGTCAACCGCATTCCAGTCAGAGAAATTTCCATCAATCTTTATACCATTATATACATAGTCACTCTTCGTCTCTTCATCCTTTGACTTTAAGTCAGTAATATCCTCGCTTTTGACCTTTGTCCCGCAATATTCCAATGTGTATTTTTTACCGCCAAAAAATTTCTGAGGTATCCTGAATTCAGTTTCATACTTATCTTTTTCCTGACTTGGCTCTGATGCCTTATCTTTATCACCTACACCATCTATATCACCAAAAGTTCCGTTTTTAACAGCATTCATATTTGCTTCAAAACGTATTCCGTCACTGCTTCCATCTTCATATTTGATAATAAAGTTTGTAGATGTTATAGGCTGTCCATATATATTTCCACCATTTTGCTGAACATAAAAATATACATAGTCATCATTCTTTGACACAGACCATTTTGCAATCTTTGAATCATTTGACTTATATACAGTAATCCCATCCCACTCTGAAGGATTTCCATCAATTTTTATTATTCTTGCCGCCATAGCTTTATTCTGCGGCATAAAAAATGATGTTCCTGCAAGCAGCAATGCCATACTTCCTGCAACAATTGTTTTCTCTAGTCTTATCATAAAAACTCTCCCCTCTTAAACAAAACTAAGCTTTACATTCTTATTTCCTCAGTTGAAACTGAATATATCCTCAATGGATTTTCTCCAATTTCAAGCCTTATCAATGCCCAACCATTTTTTTCAAAAACCATGAAAAGTTTTTTCCAAAAAACTTCTCCTACATTTTCAATATTTGCGTCCCCATTAAACTCTTCCAAATCGTTTAAATATTTGTTTTTGTATTCTTCAAGTGTTTCATTCACCATGTTCTCCATATCGGAAAATTCAACAAAATCATCATCCGACGGTTTTGCAAATATTTCTCCTTCTAATATATGATTATGCTTGTTCTTTTCATTATTGTCAACACTATGTGTTATGCCAAGTCTGTATTTAATCTTATAACATTTCATCTACTACCCATGACACCTCCATTTCAGAATAATGTACTCTCTCAACAACATCATGTCGTATAATACTTAAAATACAATTTTATATATTTTAGAACATAAGCTCCTGCTGTGTAACCTGTATCTGCGTTGCTATCATTGTTTCCTGTTCATCTCCTCTTGTGTGCTCCCCTTTAAGATACTGCATTCCGTTTCTCAAGCTTGCCGCCACAAGATTTAACACATAAATATTGTCAAATCTGTCATATATTGAATCACCACCAAGACCTGAAAGGCAGATAAGCTGCGTATTTGTCTTTTTTGCCATATCCATAAGCGGTTTCAAAAGATGTGAAGCATTTGTCTGTGCAAAAGGATTGTCCATAACAAGCACTTTTCCCTCATTATAATTGGTAAATACATCTGACACATCTTTTCTCATATAGTAGAGCAGACTTGACAGAACTATAAATGCCGACAAAAATCCCTCACCACCTGAATTTTTCGCAACATCTGACCATGAAATTTCTCTTCCTTTCTGCTCCTCTATCTTGTAAAGTTTTATGCGGACATTACCCGTACCTGCCACCGTATCGTATAGATACTTCGTGTTGATATAAAGCCCTGTTATATCATCAGGATTTTTATTTTCCTCTAATGCCTTTATCGTCTTTGCAGTAACCTCTTCAAGAATATCCTGTATCTTAAGATGATATATCTCCTCATTCTCATACCACTCAGGCAGAGTTATCTTAAGCATTTTCTTACTCTCTCCATGCACTTTTATCGTTGAATTTCCATCTATCTTGCCCAGCTCCTCATGGACATCCCTTACATATTCCTCAAGAAGCTCAACTATCCTTACACGCTCCTTTTCAACGATGGCAACATCTACCTCAAGTTTTTCTATCATACTTTCGTAAGATGAAACCAGTATATCAAGCTGTTTCATGAAATTGACTGCTTTATCCGTAAGTGATAATAATACTTCGATAGGCTTCTGGAAAAATTCATCCTTAAAGATATTTTTTCTTGCCATCTCGTTTAAAAGTCTTGTGATAACATTACTCTGCTTTCTCTCATTTTCAATAAGTTCTCTGTAATCTCTTATCATCATGCCCCTGAACTTATCAATTTCTTTTACCGACTTTCCAAAAATATCCTCTTTCTTTATATGCTCATCGGTCTCCTCAACCTTTAAATCACTATATTCGGCAAGTGCAGAAATATTTGCTTCATATCCCCTGCAAAGACTTGTAACTCCGTCAAGGTCAAGTCTGGTGTCTCTTATCTCATTTTGGATTATAATTATCCTGTCTTTAAAGTTTGTGTCAGATATTTTATCCTTGCTAATTGGCTCTTTCTTTTCAGCAATCCTATACATATCCTTGTAAGCGTGCTCAATGTCTGACTCTTTTTTGGTTATCTGCGTATTGACTTTGTTAAGTTTTTCATCATACAACTGTAACTCCATATTGTTAGCAGATATGCGTTCATCTAATTCTGCCTTATCGTCTTTATCATACCTTGTCTTTTCAATGTCTGTCTTTTTAATACGGTATTTTGCAAGTAGTTCTGCTAACTCCTGCTTACTCTTAAGAAATCTCCTGTTGGCACTGTTATACTGCTCTGTAAGAAGTTTCACTTCATTTGAATAATCATTTAAAAGGGCATTGTAAGCTGCCTCTTTTGAAATCCTTTCCTCTTCGTCAAGCAAAGTATAAGACACCTTATCAACATCTTCTGATTTTCCACTAAATTTTTCAAAATACTCATATCTTTCCTGAAGTCCAAGAAGCTCCTGTTTCTTCTTCATCTCAGTTTTTTCATCCGCTTTGATGTCCTCGATAAGGTTATTAAGTTTTTCTGTAATAATGTTCAGCTTATTGTCAATATCTTCATTTTTCTTGTCAAGTCGTATTTTTTCCTCTTTTGCATCGCAGTAATCATTATAACTTTCTCTAAGCATCTCGAAATCCTGCAATCTTATCCCTGCAAAATTTTTTTTATCATTCAGTGCTGTTACATTCTGATTTATCTGTTCGTTTACTAAGGTAATCTTTCTTTTCAAACTTTCCAGATTTTCAAGTTCAGCCTGCATCTTAACAGTTTCACTCTCAAGTGTATCAATAAGTCCCCTGCTGCTTTCTATACTGTCACTTTCTATCGTCTGATTTTTTATACATTCCTGTTTAGAAAAATACTCCTTATATTCTTCATCTCTTCTCTCAATGTTTTCCTGTATTTTCCTGCTTTTTTCCTTTTTTTGTTCTATGATTTCATATCGTTTGCTATCATTGAGAAGTTCCTCTTGAAATTTCAGATAAAAGCTTATCTTTTCAAGTTCTACAACACCTGTTTCATCATTTATAAAACCATCTTCAAGCTCCTCTCTCTTTACAATCGGCACCGGATTTGAAGTAAATACCTTATTTTTATCTGCCAACAGCTTTTTAAAATCCTCACCGGAGATTATTACCGCATATGGAATAAATGGATTATTGGCAGCTATCTTTTTATTTTCATCCATACTTCTTCCATTATTTGAAAGCCACTCCATACCATATATATATTCAATCTCCATAGATGACAGATATTCATCAAACTCTTTTGAAACCTCCAACAATCTTCCATTCTCAAGAAGTTTTATCTCTGTGTTTGTCTGCTCGCTCTCACGCTCTAACAACCTTTTTGCAGCACTTATCTCCTTAAGCTTTCTGTCTGCACCCTTAAGTATCACTTCCTTGTTATAAACATCATTTTCACTTACAAGAAAATGTTTCATAATATCCTGTCTTATTTTTAACTGCTCCTCAAAATCAAGACATATTTCTCTCTCTGATGCCAGCTTGCTCTTTTTCTCCATAATCTCATTTCTGAGATCATCCTGCTTTCTTACATATTTTACAAAATCATCATCATTTTTCACCTTTTCCTGTTTAAGAGAAACTATATCTTTTTGTATCTTCGATATTTCTTTTTTATACTCATCATCTCTTAATTCTAATGTCCCCGTCTCATAAACACCTAAAATATTTCTGCAAAGCTTTTCTTCGTATTTTTTATTAAACTGTTCTTCAATCACATCATAATTTGAAATTTTTGCCTGACATTTTCCTATCTGTAATGAATTGTCATCCTTTTGTTTAAAACAGTCGGACTTACTTTGGTTGTACTCTTTTTCCTGCTTTTCCTGCTTTTTTATATTTTCTCTTGTATTTGCGATTTCAGCCTCGCACTCCGAAACTGCCCTGCTGTAATGTTTAAAAAGTGTTTTTCCAAGTTCCTGTCTTTCAGGTTCTTTCTGTTCCTCACTCTTTTTTGATGCTTCAAGACGGCTCTCAATCTTTCTACATTCTGCAAGAGCAGCATTTTTTTCTTCATTTTCTCTCGCACAAAGAAGCTTTGCCCTCTTATTCTCAAGCCTGTCTTTTTCTTTTGCAACCTGACCTTTTTCAAGTGTTATCTGCTCGTATTCATGTATGAGTCTTTCCTTTTTTGCCTCTAATGAATGAATATTATATGATACTTCTTCATATTTTATATCTGAAATCTCTATCTGTTTTTTTCTTATGTCTTCGTCAAGAAGTCTTTTTCTTTCCTCAGCTTCTGCATTTAACTCATTTAATATCACATTAAACCATGCAATATCATTTTCTTTATTTTTTCTTTTCTCAGTGTAATCGACATATTCATCCGCATATACTCTTATGCCCGATGCTTCTTCTAAAAAACCTCTGAGATTTTTCATTCTCTGAATTTTTGTCTGATTGTCCCTGTACTGTTTTGCGTATTTTTTTATTATAGTCTCAAATTCTAAAATGCGGTTTCCATCTTTATTGAGTTTACTCTCTATTGCTTCTAAAAACCACTTTTCAACAAGACCTTTTTCATCACGGCAATCCGTAAACAACTCTGAAAGTCCAGATTCTTTTAAATTTATCTTTTTTATAATAGTTTCCCATTCTTTATAATTTATCTGGTACTGCTTAAGCTTTTCAAAATACATTCTTGACTGGGCAGGCATATCCATATCATAGTAATTAAAATGCATACCATCTTCTCTTTTAAGCTTTTCAAATACCTTTTTACATGAACCCCAGTTTTTTAATGTCATACCTGATTCAGTCTCATTTATTATAGGTATATGATATATGTCATTTTCACATCTGGCAGTATATTCATATACAAAATTTATCATCTCAAGTTCATCATGAGCCTCCCCATCCGAAACTTCCTGATTTTTTCTTACCATCATTCCGGTAAGCACATAACCGGCTTCCCCGTCAAGCACCCACTCGACCATAATGAAAGTCGGTCTGTTTGTCGTAAAATAACTCTCAAACTTTCTATCCTTTGTATCCCTGTATCTTTTATGCACAAATGGTGCCGTCATCATCTGCACCAGCACTGTCTTTCCGCCACCATTTCTAAGTGACATAAGCGTACTTTCACCATTAAACTGAAATGCTTCATCACTTATCTTGATAGAATTATTGTTATAATTTAAGTTTACGATACGAAGTGTATTTATCTTACTCACCTTTTACCTTCTCCTTTTCATCACTGATTCCCAAAACTTTGCTCACTCTTATATAGTTGTTCTGATTTAACAAATTCCAGTCCATAAAACTGTCAAGTTTTTTTGTTGTGTTTATCATATCATCTCTCTCTATATACTCTATAAGTCCCTGTTCCTGTAAAAAGGTCAGTATCCTGTGGACAAAACCCTCTTTTGTCGTCTTTGTCTTTCTTCCCTTTTCGTCACTTCTAAGTGCCGTGTATGCTTCAAGCATATTTGAAAATGCAAGCCCTGTCTTTTCCTCTTCCTCCTCGGTCATATTATTTCCAGCCTGTATAAGTCTGTCTGAAACCAGATTTATAAGTTCACCGACCTTAATATATTCTCTTGATTTACTGCTGCTCCCCTGACCGTCATAAAATTCTGTAAGCATTGTAAGGATAACAAACTGTGACAGATAATAATCCTTGTCCGTAGCTCCTGACTTACAGAGTTTCGCTTTTAATTCCTGCTTTGAAAACCCAAGAAAATCGTTGTCTTCAGCAGGTATAAGATATATCACACTTCCATATCTTTCTACTGTACAATCCGCAATTTCACCCTGACTTTTCACAAGATTCATTATTCTTGGATTTTGTGTGTAACCTTCAAACAGCTCCTTATTATCTTCCTCTCTTAATTCATGTTTTGAAATAAGCGTACAAAATATTTCCTGACTTATCTTTACTTCTTCTGCCTCGTATGCCATAACTACTCCATTTCTTTCTCAAATCTAAATTGAACATTAGAACAATATATATTTCGTCTGTCACCAAATTCATTGTAAACATCCTTAAAACAAACTGTCTGTCCGTCATCACATCTTCTTACGGTTATACGTTTAATCTGTGAATTTTTTCTCTCATCAGCAATTTTTAATATCATTTCATTTAACTGAAAACTACAGCTTTCCTCCGCAACTATATTTCTTCTCTCTTTTCTAAGTTCATCAATATCAATACTTCCGGCTTTAATAAACTCAACCATTATCTCCTTAAACATTTCAGCATTCGGAATAAACACTTTCTTCTGTTCCTCTGGCAGACTACTCATTGAAGCTAAATCAATCTCGCCATCATTCTCCATTGTCCTTTCAACAAGAAATTCCATACTGGACTGATATTTTTTTAACTTTTCCCTGAGTTTTCTCTCCTTTTGCTCCTCATAGTCCATAGCATCAAAATCAAGTTTTTCTTCTTCTTCATCATCATTTTTCTCTCTGAGCGGCTTCTGATACTGGATACACTTATTCAGATTGTAAACTTTCTCCGGATTATTTCTAAAAAGCGGATTTAAAAACTGATTTATATTTACAAGACTGCCCGGATGCTCAATAATTTTGTCATACAGATCATTTCTGATAGAAAACCTTTTAATAAGCGTCATCTTTGACATCTGCTCAAGCTCATGAGAATAAAGGTCTTTAAGGTCAAAATGTTTATTTAATATCTTCTGATGTTCATCTATCGACCTGCTCAAATATCTCTCAATATCCTGAAGATTATGAAGTTTTTCCATATCCTCATCACTCAAAGCCTTAATATTTATATTTTCATCTTCTAGTTCTTTAACACGGATTCTAACCACACGCCTGTACTCCATAAACTTGTGCTTTGTATCACTTATGGCAGTCATATTTTCATTTAAAATCTGCTCGTAATCCTCAATAGAATAATTAAGTGCATTTCGCCTTATCTTATCCATCGCCTCCTGTATTTTCTGAAGCTGTATACGTAGCATATTAAAAATATTTTTAACCTCATCAAGTGCCTGATCATATGTAGCCCGTTCTAAGTGCATCTTAAATATCATCTCATGTATCGTAAGCTTCATATTGTTTTCGACTTCGAGTGTCGATAATACCAGATTATATCCGTTATCAGTAAGTTTGTAGCTTGTTCTTTTTATATCACCATCAAGATAGACCACCTCATTTGACAGATAACTTATATTTTTCTTTTTATATTCACGCTTTTCAAACTCAAAACAGTCAAAATACATCGCATGACCTTCATCACACAAAACAATATTTATAATAAACTCAGCAAGCTCCCTGCTTTTTTCGTAAGAAAGACTTTTTTTCAGATACCTGTTACATACATCATCAACAAAGACTGATATATCATCAATCGTACAAGGCTGCTCCCTGAGTGAATACTCCATAATGAACAAAAGAACCGCATATATCATATTCACCTGCTCGTCCATGGTCTCAAAACCGAACTGTTTCCAGGTAGTCTTCTGCCAACTGTTTTTTATCAATGTTGAGAACATACCAACAATCTTCATTCTCTTTGAAAACTGTTTCAAAAAATCGTATTCCATATTTTAAAATTTCTCCCGTTTATTTGTTACTTAATAATCTTTTAATATGTAATAGTATAAAGGATTTAAGATTTAAATACAAATATTAAGAAAAAAATGTTGAAACAACCAAAAATTTGGTTATTTCAACATTTAATAAATAGTGGAGCTGCGGGGAGTCGAACCCCGGTCCGAACCCAGATTCAATGTACTTCTACTGTTATAGTCAGTGCTTTAACATTCCCTCCGGCTGACGCCCACTAACAGGCTGCAGCTTTTAGTAGCTTCATAAATGTTCTAATATCTCAAAGCTTTGACATTAGAGGGTCCCACAAGGTTGACACCGGTGATCCTCATCGTGGGCTATGAGGGCCGATGAGCTGCAACTAGGCAGCTAATGCAAAATTATCTTCTGCGTTTAAATTTAAGTCGAACTTTTTACGTGGTGTCCGACCACGAACAGCTTCTCCATCTTCAGTGAGCCCGTCGAAACCAGTACAACCCCATGTTGTATGGTTTGTCACTGCATGGCTATCTCTATGGATTCCATGAAAGGATTAGAAACAACTATAGCACAGTAAGATGTTATTGTCAAATTTTTTCGGTATATTTTAATATATATTTTTTTGAACATATTATAATAATTTTTTGGTGTATTAACAGGTATTATGACGTTATCTTGTACTTTTTATTCTTTTTCGATATAATGAGCCTCAGAGAAAAGCAAGCAACATGAAACCGGTATGAATCCGGCAGCTGTTTTCCGGATGGTTTACAGCACAAAAGACAGGAAGAAAAGAGGATGGTTATGAGCATATTTAAAGTAGAATTAAAGAAAGTGGTAGATGACAGTTATGAGATTGAAACCGGTTTTTCACTTGAGAAAAAATTAGTACAGGATATTCAGGATGGATTAGTAGGAAATATACAGAAATTTGCTATTATTACAGACAGTATTGTAAGAGACTTGTATGCACAGCCTATTTGTGAGCAGATGGTAAAAGCCGGTTATCAGGCAGAAATCTTTTCGTTTCCTGCAGGAGAAAAGAGTAAGACGCGTGCAACAAAAGAAATGGTGGAAGATGCGATGTTAGCCCATGGTTATCGAAGAGACTGCTGTATTATTGCTGTCGGTGGCGGTGTCGTAACAGATTTAGCCGGGTTTGTGGCAGGAACATTCGGAAGAGGAATTCCTTTTATCAATTATGCAACGACATTACTTGCGGCTGCGGATGCATCGGTCGGTGGAAAAACAGCAGTAGATACTCCTTTGGCAACGAACCTGATCGGACTTTTCAACCAGCCACAGAAAGTCTATCTGGACATTGCAACATGGAAAACATTACCGCAAAGACAGCTTGCAAGCGGCATGGCAGAAACGATCAAACATGCCTGTATGGCAAGCAGCGATCTGTTTACTTTCTTAGAAGAACATATGGATGATATTATGCATGTGGAACAAGGTGCATGTGAACATATTGCAAAAGAAAATTGCAAGATCAAATATCATGTTGTTGAAAAAGATGAGAAAGAAAGCGGTTTGCGTGAGATCTTAAATCTTGGTCATACGGTTGGAAGAGCAATCGAAACAGTAAGTGATTATCGGTTATTGCATGGAGAAGCACTTGCTATCGGCATGATTGCACAGGCGCTTTTAGCAGAAAGTCTTGGTTATATGACAAAAGACATGGTAGAAAGAGTAAGATCGTTATACCAAAAAGCAGGTCTTCCGGTTACCATTCCTGCTTATATTGACCGTGAGGAACTGGTAAAGAAATTATATACCGATAAAAAAGTAAAGAATGGTAAACTTCGTTTTGTAGTGGAAAAAGGTATTGGAAATATCGTAGAATTTGAGCCGGGCGTATATGCCACACCGATAGAAGAAAGTGTGGCACGTAAGATCATTGCACAGCTTTAGGAAAGTTTAAAAGAACAGACTCATTGCAAGATAGCCACATCCCCAATGCAGGATTGCGCAACCCCATAAATTTTCATGACGTTCAAAAATAGCACCTAATGCAAGACTCAAAAGGAGTGCTCCCATCATAAATACAAAACCGAAAGGCAGATGCATCAAAGAAAATAAAAGGGAAGTCAAAAAGATAGAGATTTGTTTTTGATATTTGACTTTCATTAATGACTTTACGCTTGTCTGGATAACGCCTCTTGCTAAAAATTCCTGAAAGAAGGCGGTAAACAGATAGATATATGCACCATGCAGGGAGCCTCCGATAAAGTAGTCTTTGATAGGATGACCTAAAAGTATCAGAACAACCTTTGTTAAAAGCAGGGCGATGCAAGCAACGACTCCGATCAATATGGTCTCGATAAAATTCCTTTTTAACGTAGAAAGTTTCGGAATCAGACCAATATCACGCATCGACAGACTGGTTAAGAAAAGGATTTCTAAGAACAAAAGAAATGTCATACCCTCAATCATAAGTGTATATGCAGAAGTTTTTAATGGAATATGCAAAGTAAAACGGATCAGACTCCATGCAAAAAGATAGAGACTGATACAGATGATCAAACCTGCAAAGATAAATGCACAATCGTGTTCATGCTGTTTTAACTGGTAGCGTTCACTTACATCTTCGATCAATAAAAACAATCCCGAAAAATCTTTTTGGTCTGCACAGTCTGTTGCTTTTAGCGGACTGGTATGAAAAGTCAGATATTGAGTGTTTTGTGCTGTCTGGTATTTTAAGGTTTCTGTTGGCATCAGGATCCCTTTATCCAGGATCTTTTTAAAATATTTATTGAAAGCACGGTTTTTGCGGTTTGATAAAAAGAGATAGCGAAAACTATGCTCTGTGATCGATTCTTTTGGATACCCGAAGATTTTTTCACAGGCAGAATTACAATAAGTAATAATGCCTTCCTCATTGATCATCATAATACCATCACTCATATTCTCGAAAACGATTTCTTTTTGATCCTGTGACAGTATTGCAGAATCTGTTTTTTTTACATCTAATGCGTTCATAATTAAAATCCCTTTCCTGTTTGATTTGATATCTAAAATTAAAAAGACTTTTTGTTGTAAAGTATCGGATTTCTTTTTCATGTACTCTCAGAGTTTTCTGAACAAAAAATCTGCCAAAAGGATTTGTTACGAAAAGATTCCGAGAGTACATTTTATTTTACTAGAGAATAAAACGCTTTTTATCGTAGCCAAAAGCAATAAATGATTACAATGTTCAATTATGGATTACAATTCTTACATGGAGAGTAGCCCTCTTTGATCAGTTCGCTGCGGGAAGCTTTTGTCGATTGTGTATTTGCAACAGACATTTTTTTGACACTATAACAGCTTGGAAGATGGAACTTCTTTGTGCTGGTATTGATCACATAAGATGCATTTTTGTCAATCTTTTTAGATGTATTTGTGTTTGAAGACGATTTTTTTGTCTGTCTGTTTGAAGTTGTATGCTGTTTTGTACTTTCGCCGGCTTTCCAGCTAGTGGAAGGAGATGTGTTCCAGCTGATCGTTTGACCGTTTGAAGTAGCCACAATGCTTCCCTGTTCGTCAGTTCGGAAGGTTTTTACGTGATTCTTTCGTAAAAGATTTAAAACACGTGCACATGGGAAGCCGTAGCTGTTTCCTTCGGCACAACTGATCACAGCGTATTTAGGCGATACTGCAGTTAAAAAGGCAGAAGTAGTGCTGTATTTACTGCCATGATGAGCAATTTTTAAAACGTCAGCCTGTAATGTCTTATTTTTAGCGATCAGATCCGGTTCTGCATTCTGGGTGACATCCCCTGTGAACAGAAAAGAGGATTGCATAAACGTCAGACGAAGGGAAAGCGAATTATCGTTTGTGGAATTGTATTTTTGAACCGGTCCTGTAATGGTAAACTGAGCTTTTCCCAATGAGAATTTTTGACCGGCAGCAGGATGGGTGGCTGTATAATTTTTGGATTTCATGCTGCTTAGCACATCACGGTAGGTGGCTGTATTGCTCGTGCAGTCCGGTAGCAGGATCTTTTTGCAGTCGAACTTATAGATCACAACATCGAGTCCGCCAATATGGTCTGCATCAGGATGTGTACCTATTACATAATCTAAAGAAGTGAGTCCTTGTTTTTTCAGATAAAGCTGAACGGTTGTACCTTTATCATTGTTACCGGCATCGATCAACATAGCATGTTTTCCCTGTGTTATCAGGATAGAATCTCCCTGTCCGACATCAATGAAGTGTACTAAGAGTTTAGAAGATGTTTTAGTTGTTGAAGAATTGTTTGCAACGTGGCTGGAGGCGCTTTTTTTAGACAAAGAATTCTTTTTGGACTGTGTGGTATTGCTTTTTTTTGCCGGAGAATTTTTTTGTGTCTGTGCAGAAGAGCTTTTCTGATCTGCAGAGCTTTTTTCGGTCTGATTTGAATCTTTTGTCTGATCAGAATCATTCTTTTGGGGCTGTGCTGTATTGCTTTTCAAATCAGTTGTGTCATTATCGGCTTTTGCGGATGATTGTGTATCACTCTGCGATGACACGGCTTTTTGGTCCGGGGTAGAAGTCGTTGCTATATTGCCACATCCGGTCAAAAGAAGCAGCGAACAAAGAAATAATAGGGTTGTTTTTATGTATTTTTTACACACGATAAATACCTTTATAAAACAGTCCTTTTGCTGTATGAAGATAACGCAAAAACTGTTTTATAGCACCTTTCTGTTAGAAATATTCTTTGAAAGATAGTATAGCACAAACACAGTAACACGGAAACTTATGACACAGAAAAAACTGTAAATTTTTGTAAGCCGATAGGGGGTTTATTATCTTTTCAATCTATTGGATATATGGTATATTTATTGAGATAAAATACATATTGCATTGGTAAAAATGCATAGAAAGAGGTAAAAAATGAATGAAAAACATGAACCAATTCGTGACGCAAGGCAGCTTGGCTATCCTAAAATGCTTTTGCTTGGCTTACAACATATGTTTGCGATGTTTGGAGCAACTATTCTGGTGCCGATTTTGGTAAACAGTTACTTTAGTGACTTTTATAAGACAGGCAATGTACAGGTTTTGTCTATTCAGGTCACCTTATTTTTTGCAGGCGTAGGAACATTATTCTTCCATTTTTGCACAAAATGGAAAGTCCCTGCATTTTTAGGATCCTCTTTTGCATTTCTGGGTGGTTTCTCTACGATCGCTTCTTTGAATACAGGAATTTATAAAGGAATGGAAGCAAGTGAGAAGATCCGTTATGCATGCGGTGGTATTGTTGTTGCCGGCTTATTATATATAGTTTTGGCGATTATTGTAAAATTAGTGGGCGTTCAGAAAGTGATGCGTTTTTTGCCTCCGATCGTTACAGGACCGATCATTATCAGTATAGGTCTGACACTGGCTTCTTCGGCTGTATCAAACTGCCAGTCTTTCTGGCCGTTGGCATTTATTGCATTAGCCGTTGTTATTATCTTTAATATCTGGGGGAAAGGAATGTTTAAGATCCTGCCGATTCTCATGGGAGTTGTGATCTCTTACGCAGTGGCTGTGATCATGAATGCAGTTGGTCTGACTAATCCGGATGGATCTGCGATTCTTGATTTTACATCTGTCGCATCCGCAGGACTGGTAGGTATCCCACCGATCCAGATCTGTAAATTCGATGTAACAGCAATCCTTGTTATGGCTCCGATTGCCATCGCAACCATGATGGAACATGTAGGTGATATGTCTGCCATCTCTGCAACCGTTGGAGAAAATTATCTGGCTGATCCAGGACTTCACAGAACTCTTCTTGGTGACGGACTTGCAACTGCTCTTGCCGGATTCCTTGGCGGACCTGCCAATACCACCTATGGTGAGAATACCGGTGTTCTGGAGCTGAGTCATGTATATGATCCGCTGGTGATCAGAATCGCAGCCTGCTTTGCTATCATCATCAGCTTTATTCCGAAAGTATCTGCCATTATCAGTACCATGCCGTCAGCTATTATCGGCGGTGTCAGCTTCATGCTCTATGGTATGATCTCTGCCATCGGAGTTCGTAATGTGGTTGAAAATAAAGTAGATCTGACCAAATCCAGAAACCTGATCATTGCAGGCGTGATCTTCGTGTGCGGTCTTGGTTTCAATGGTGGTCTGACCTTTACCGTAGCAGGA
>ERZ773252.1522-NODE-1522-length-22604-cov-3.395849_pt1 | contig 22604 bp, 18 predicted proteins | sample MGYA00580517_ERZ773252 | MGnify/ENA primary metagenome ERZ773252 (study PRJEB29015, sample SAMEA2737766) | human gut metagenome | biome: human gut; feature: human-associated habitat; material: faeces | place: China | collected 2012 ...
ATAAAAAAAGAAAGAAATGTGGGGGGGATTTATTATGGGAAAACTAAAAAAAATTACAGCATTGACTTTAGCATCTACAATGATTTTGACAGGACAGAGCGTATTTGCCGAAACAAATAATAATAACATTTCTGTTGTTGTAGACGGAAGTGAATTGACATTTGATACACAGCCGGTTATTGAAAATGGTAGAGTGTTAGTGCCTTTTAGAAAGATTTTTGAGGCTCTTAACTGTGCGGTATCATACAGAAGTAATGGAGCAAGCAAGGAAGTAGTTGCTGTTAACGGAGAAAAATTCATTACCGCAGAAATTGGTTCAAATACAATGACTGTTGATGGAGAAGAAATAAAGCTTGATGCTCCGGCTAGAATTGATAATGGCAGAACCTTAGTTCCTTTAAGAGCTGTTTCAGAAAGTCTTAATGCTGATGTTCAATGGAACGGAGAAGAGAAAAAAGTAACTATTAACAAAAAAGCAGGTTTTTACAAAATATCATCAGTTTCTAATGATGAAACAGTTAAGGCTGATGACGGTACAAATATTGCATACATAAGCACAGTTTATCCTGTTATTGAGGGTAGTAGTGATTTTGTAAAGAAGATTAATAGTGAATATAAGGCTCAGGCAGAAAAGTTTGTTTCAAGTGCAAAAACTGAATTTGTAGAAGATGCAAAGTTGCTTTATAAGGAAATGGGTTCAGAATATAATCCTATGGAATTTACACTTTCTTATGAAGTAAATACAAATAGAGATGGTGTAATTTCTATTACTAATTTTGACTATGAAAACACTAATGGAGCTCATCCAAGTTATTCAAAGTCTTCAAGGACTTTTAATATGACTGATGAAAAGGAACTTCAGCTTATTGATGTTCTTGTAGGAGAACAGGAAGGTCTTGAGCAGACTGTATATGATGCGTTTATAAGCTATTTGGAAAAGAATGACCCTGGTCTTGATGCAGAAGCTGCTGAAAACTTGGGTAGCAAGCTTAATGATGTAAGTTGGTATTTAACAGATGATTCATTGGTTATGTACTATAACCCATATGAGATAGCTCCTTATACTCTTGGTACACCTACAGTTGAAATTAAACCAGAAAATGAACCAATGCTTAATCTTTATCTTTCAAAATAGCTATTAGTGTATAATTTTGGCAAAAGGAATTTAAGTTTTATTTCTTTAATTTGTTTTAAATATGTAATATTAATTGTCATATATAAATATAAAAAATAAGGAGGAGTTTTTTATGAAAAATCCAGCAAAGGCGATTAAAATCGTTTCAATTATTGTTTTAATTTATGGCATCTTACTTGGTATTGGTGGTATACTTCTTACAGCAGGTGGTGGAATAGGCACTAGCTTTGTAGGAAATAACTCAGAGGCAATTAACAGTGCAATCGCTGAAAATTCAGAAGCATCATCATCTATGGACGAAATTAATAATACATTTGGTACAGATGCAAAGCCAGCAGAGGCTGCTGTTGTTGTAACATCTGCTTTACTTGTATTAGGTATTGTATTTGTTATTTCAGCAATTTTCGATATTATTGCTGCAGTATTGGGCTTAAAGGCTGCTAAGGGAGGCAACCCAAATCCAGCGTTCATATTTGGTATTATTGATATTGTATTGTCAGTTATTTCAATAGTTACATATAAGGGTAACTATGACATATTTTCTGTTATTAGCTTAATTATTGGCTTTGCTATTTCAGCTATTTATACATATGCTGCATATCAGCTTAAAAAACAGAGAGCATAATTTCAAAATTAGAATTTTTTGACGATTGATATTATTTCTTAAACAGACTGTCGATTATAAACTGACAGTCTGTTTTTAGTGAATCGGAAAGATAAATCCGATGGCTTGCATGTAAAGCCACAAATTAACGCAGTTAATTTGTTCTGACAGTGAATCGGAAAGATAAATCCGATGGCTTGTTTGCAAGTTACAAATTAACAAAGTTAATCTAAAAAAATAATGCCCATTTCCAAAAAGAGGAAATGGGCAATTTTTCTATTTTTCTATAATGCTGTAATCTCTATCGCTGAAATAACTATCTTTTAATCCGTCAGTAACATATATTTTTCCGTCAGTTGTAATAAGTACAGCTTGGAAATCTTGATTTTCTCTCCAATATTCCGTAGCTTTACCAAGTCCCATTACAAATAAGGCTGTTGAAAGACCGTCACCCTCAATACCTTTGTCTGTTACTATAGTTACAGAACTTAAACCACTTGTTGCCGGTTTTCCTGTTTTAGGGTCAACAATATGTTCATAAGTTACACCGTCTTTAACAAAGTATCGTTGATAACCTCCAGATGTTATAACAGCTTTGTCAGATACTTTTACACCGCCAACATATTTATTTTGGTCAAAAGGGTCTTGTATAGCGACTTTCCAAAGATTTCCGTCAGGCTTTGTACCTAAAGTTTGAACATTACCGCCTAATGAAATAATAGCTGATGTTACACCCTCGTCTTTGAGGAGCTTTATAATGGTATCAGAGGTATAACCTTTGGCAATACCACCTAAATCCACCTGTGTATCCTTAGGTTTGGAAATAACATTATCTTTAATTGATACCTTGCTATAGTCTACATTTTTTAAAGCATTTTTTATCTCATCATCTGTAGGTACATAGAAATTTTGGTTATAAAAACCCCATAAATCCATAACAGGAGCAATGGTAATATCAAATGCACCCCTTGTCTTTTTACCAATATTAAGTGCTGTTTCAACAATGTAAGCTGTTTCATCAGTAAGCTTAGTTTCTTCATTGTTGTTTACGGCATATATTTCACTTTCTTGACTTCCACGCCTTAATTCTTTATCTATTTCATTAATTTTCTTTTCAGCATCATTTAAAACATCGGAATTATCTGTATAGGCTGTTAAATCCATAATTGTATCCATAGCATATACAGTTTTCTTTTGTTCTTGAATTTTATTTGAACTACATCCTGTAAGCAGTAATGAACCTACAAGTAATGGAAGTAGAATTTTCTTTGAAAACAATCTCATCTCAAGTACCTTTCTATTATTGCACAAATTTAGTTAGAATTAGCTAACTACACCTAAAACAATCTATCATATTATTAAATTAATGTCAACAGTTTGGCATAAATTTAAACAATAATTAAGGGTGTGCATATTTGCACACCCTCTCTAAACTAATAAAATTTATTCAGCAACTGTTTCGCTTTCAGTTACTTCTTCAATAGTAGTTTCTTCAGATATTTCCTCAGTCACTTCTTCAGTAGTTTCTTCTGTTTCATCAACAGTAGTTTCATCTACTACTACGGCCTTAGTTTCGTCAACTTCTGGTAAAGATACAGCAATTACATCAGTTATATCTGCTGTATTGTCCTTTACAACATCTTCGAAAACTGTAGTGTTGTCTTCTGTTTCAGTAACAACTACCTTTTCTTCGTTGTTTTCTTCAGCAGTTGTGCTAACTGCATCAGCAGGAGCATAGTGAACAGATGCAGTCATACCTAATTTGTCAGCATCGTTGTAATCTAAAGTAGGGAAAGTTACAGTATACTGTGTATCCTTTACAAGGCTGTCCTTAACATTTTCAAAAGTAAGTGTAAGAACACTACCGTTTACAACAACCTTACCATTTTCAGCTACAGTATTTCTACCTTCGCCAATAGTGATGTTAGCAGTACCGTTGGCAACAGCATTTACAAGGCTTTCAGCATATGTAGCATTGTTAATATCGTAGTTTAATACTAAATCAGTACCGTCTGTAATTTCGTTTACATCATCGTCATCACCCTGCATTTTAAGAGGAGAGTCAAGGTCAAATCTAGCACTAGATTCAAGAACAACATCCTTATAACCATCAGCAATTAAAGTAATTCTATACTTACCATTACCGAAGTCCTTAAATCTGTCATAGCTGTTAGTTACAGCAACTTCAACAACAGGACCATGGTTAGGAGAAATCCATAAGTCAGATGCGAACTTAGCACCAGCAACAACAGGAGTAGCAGTACCGTCTTCGCCTAAGTATTCAATCTTAGCACCCTGAACATTGTAAATATAATCCTTAAATTCGCCAACCTTACCGGCAACAGCTTCATCAGTATTGATATTCTTGTGAGCTGGGTCATCAGCTTTCATATTAGCATAATCATCAAAGTAAACAAGGAAAGTAACATCGCCAAATCTCTTAGCATACTTTGTGTTTACAGTAAATTTATTGTTATCATTTGTGTTAGCTTCAGAATAGTTACCAACATTCTTTACAGAAACATTGTCATTAACAACTCTCTTACCGTAAAGACCGTTAGCATTTAATTCCTTGTAAGAATAAACATTGCTTTCGTTTAAGTCAGCATCAAAGTTTAAAGATGCAATTTCGTCAGAAACTTTCTGAGCCTGTGCTTCATAGCCAGAAACATTCTTTAAGATTTCAGCATTAACAGCCATATCCTTAGAAACAGCTACAACAACATCTTTAATACCAGTAGCAGTTATTTTACCATTGCTACCTCTGTTAGAAGAACCGTCATAACCAAAGTCAGCCTTTGCATTGTCAGGTCTTACAACAGTATAAGCACCATTTTCGTACTTGATAGAGCTAGAGAAAGGAGCCATTTCACCAGCACTGTTTAAAGCATTAACAGCCTGTGTAAATGATAATCTACCTAAACCGTAACCAGTAGTAGCTCTTGAAACAGCATCGTACATACCGGCATCAGTATCAGCACCAGTAGCAGCATACTTATCATCAGCACTCTGAGTAGCAGTATAGCTGTCAGGAATTTCAGCTACAGTACCATTCTTAGCAAATTCAGTAGAAAGAGTACCGTTGAAACCATCACTTGTTTCAGCATACCAGTATTCGCCATAAGTTAAAGTCTTTTTAGCAAACTTGTAACCAGAAAGGGCATTGTCGCTATACTTAACAATAGTCTTTTCAGCATTTACAGCAGTAGGTGTAACAGCAGTACCGTTGAAAGTAAATGTGTAATCAGACATTGGATTTTCAAGTGTAGCAACATAGTAGTCAGCACCGTCAACTGTTACCTTATTCTGGCTTTCAAGAGCAATAGCTGTAGTAGTTTCAGTAGTTTCTTCAGTTGTAGTTTCTGTAGTAGCCTCTGTTGTCTTAGTATTTGACTTTTTGCTACTGCTTGAAGATGAACCACCACCAGCAGCCTTTAATGAGTTTTTGCCAACGAAAGTAGTAGTTTCAGTTGAACTTTCTTCTGTAGTGTCTACAGTAGTATTTTCTGCATCAGTAGTTATTTCTGTGCTTTCTTCATCAGCACCAAATTTATTCTGACAGTTATATAAAAGCTGAGCAAATTCTTCTCTAGTGATATTGTTCTTTGGATTTAACTTGCCATTACTACCGTTTACAATACCATTTTCAACTAAAGCTGAAACAGCATTTACAGCCCAGCTTGAAACATCTGAACCGTCAGTAAAAGCTGAAAGATTAGCATTTTCGCCAGTAAGGTCATATGCTCTAGCGATTATTGCCATTACTTCTTCTCTAGTAATGTTGTCATTTGGTCTAAGCTTGTTGTCTGAACCTTTGAAAAGACCAGCATCTACAGCCTTAGCTAAATCATCATAGTACCATTGACTAGCATTAACATCAGTATAAGAACTAAGGTCTGCCTTGTTTTCTAACTTTAATACTCTTGCAAATATAGATGCTATCTGAGCTCTAGTTGCAAGACCTTGAGGGTTTAATTTACCGTTACTACCCTGAATGTAACCGTTGTTTACTGCATAAGTCATAGCAGCATTAGACCAACCAGTAGGCATATCTGAATAATCTTCTGCAAAAGTCTGCATTGAAGATGCCATCATAGTAAGAACTATGCCTAAAGAAAGCACTCTCTTTTTCATATTTTCCTCCTTTAAATAGTTAGCAAAAGCTAACAATACATCAAAAAAAATAAATGCCTATTTCTAAGCATTTTATTATTAAAAGTAGAAAAAATTTTAAAAACTATAAGTTGTTTTTAATATTTTTTCTACTAAAAATTTGACTAAATAATACAATATTTAATTAATGTATGTCAACCAGCTTTTTGATGTTTTATTTTCAATTACTGTAGTATAGTATATAATTTACCTTTATTGAAAAATCTTATCAATTTCGGAGAAAAAATTTTAATTATGCTTGTATTTTGTTTCAAGTCTTTTTATTAAAAGCTGTGCTACAATACCTGTAAATATACCAGATACAATACCAGATATAAAAAGAAGTGGAAAATAGAAAACTATACGCCAAGTACCTGTTAATATAATAGCAACAATAATCTGACCCAAGTTATGACCAATAGCACCAAAGGCACTTATTACCCAAAGTTTGTCCTTCTTTAAAAATAAAGAGAAAAGGGACATAACAGCAAAACTGAAAATACCACCGGCTATGCTGTATAAAAAGGAAGTCATTTGACCGGCAAATATACTGCTTATAACTATACGAAGTATAAGAACCGTAAAGGCATCTTTTTTGTTGTAGAGTAGTATTATTACAAGGGTAATAATGTTTGAAAGTCCCATTTTTATTCCTGGTATAGGAGTAAGAGGTGGAAGTTGTAATTCCAAAACAAATATTATTATTGCTATAGTCAAAAGAACTGATAATTGAGTTAATCTTCTGACATTATAGCTTGTTGAATTATTTGTTTCCTGCGATTGCATCAAAGTCACTCTCCTTATCCACTATTGTAATTGATAATCTGTGAGGTAAACACACTATAGGGATTACACCGTCAGAAATATAGCCAGTATTTACACATATTTTATCAGCACAGTCAGCATCAATAATGGCAATTTTCCCTTGTTCTACTCTTATTGTATTGCTGTGTCCGTCACTTGTTTTTATTTCAAATTCGTAAGGTTCTTTTACGGCATTTAAGTCTATTTCTTTTATTATTTTACCGTTTTGGCGAATAACAGCATTTTTATGTTCTCCACCCAAATTGTTCATTACTATCCATACTGTAGCTGAAACAATGCAAAGAACAGCAAAAATAATAATCCATTTTAAATTATCTTTCATATATAATCAATCCTTATTGTTAGCATTGACTAACATTCTATCATTACTAAAAATCAATGTCAATATTTATGGTTATATTTACGGTTATAATTAAATAAAAAAATATTGACAAGAAAGTTCAAGTGATGTAGACTTAGTTAGCAAAAACTAATTAAGTTATAATAAGCTAATTATGTAAGGAGAATTGTATATGCGTTTAGGTTTAACAGAGTTAATATTTATTTTCGGCATTATTTTAATCGTATTTGGTCCTACAAAGTTACCTACATTAGGTAAGTCTATGGGCGAGGCTATTAAAAATTTCAAAGATGGACTTAATAAAGTTGAAGTAAAAGATGAAAACACAAATGAAACAAAATAATGATGGAGTAATGCCAATTACTTCCCATTTATTGGAACTGAGAAAAAGGCTTGTAGTTATATTTCTTACGGTGTTGGTATTTTCGTTTATTTCCTTTTTGTTTTCAGAGGATTTAATAAAAAATCTTATGTCATTGTCAAAGGGTTATAAATTTATATATAATACACCGGAGGCATTAATAATTCAAAGTCTTAAACTTGCTATAATGTCAGGAATTGTACTGTCTAGTCCAGTTATATTTTTTAATATTTGGATGTTTGTTTCTCCAGCTCTTAAAGTTACTGAAAGAGTAGTAATAACTATTATTTTTACATTGGGAGTGGTTTTATTTTTAATGGGTTGTATCTTTGCCTATTACATAATAATTCCCTTTGTGCTTAAATTCTTTGTTGAGTCAAACTCTATATCAGAACTTCAAGCCTATGTTACTTTGGAGGGGTACATATCCATAATTGTAAGTTTCTTTATAGCCTTTGGACTTGTGTTTGAATTGCCAGTAGTTTTGTTATGCCTTGATATAGCCGGAATAGCAAGACGAAAAACTTTTGTAAATATGAGAAAATTTGCAATAGTTATTATTTGTATAGTGTCAGGTATTATTACACCACCTGATGTATTTTCTCTTATTGTTACAGCAATTCCAATGGTTATTTTATTTGAATTAAGTCTGTTTATAATGTATTTATATGAAAAAATAACGAAAAAGAACTAAAAAAACACCTGTACTGAATTTGTTTCCAGTACAGGTGTTTTTTCTATCTCTTTGTATAATAAGTGTGTAAATATTTGTGGGCAGTGTTTGAACAAGGGAGAGTAAGATACTTTTCGTATATAGCTTTAAGGCTTGAATTTTCGTGACATTTTCTAATTTTATTACTTCTGTCACTTTCGTAAAGCCCCTTGCTTCTCAATGCTGTATTGCCACTATATAAAGGTGTACCGCCACCACCTACACAGCCACCAGGACAAGCCATAATTTCAATAAATGTATATGGACTTGTACCATTTTTGACTTCATCTAATATTTTTTCAGCATTTTTAATACCATTTACAACACAGGCTTTTATAGTTTTATCTTTTATTTTGATTTCAGTATGCTTTATACCGTCACTACCACGCAACTGCTTAAATTCAACGTCAGTAAGTATTTCTCCGGTCATAAGTTCGTACATACTTCTTATGGCAGCCTCTGTAACACCACCACTTGCACCGAATATTCTACCAGCACCAGATGTATTTCCGAATAATGAATCGTATTCGCTATCTTGAAGTTTTGTAAGGTTTATGCCTTTTGACCTTAAAAGTTTTGCGTATTCTCTTACAGTAAGAACAGCATCTACATCACGACCACCCTCTGTATACATTTCAGGTCTTAGTGCCTCGTGCTTTTTAGCTGTACAAGGCATAACAGCTATGTGATATATGTTATCCTTTCCAAGATAATTTTTAATAAGTGCACCTAACATTTGCTGAGGGGATTTACAACTTGAAATATTGTCAAAAAGGCTAGGGTAGTTAAGCTCAGCATAGTTTATCCAACCTGGGCAACAAGATGTAATCATAGGGAGAACGCCACCAGTTTTAATTCTGGTTATAAGTTCAGTTACTTCCTCCATTATTGTAATGTCAGCACCAAAATCTGTTCTAAAAACATAGTCCCCAAGCATTTTAGCTGATGTAGCAATTTTGCCGGAAACATTTTCTCCGGATAAAAGCCCAAATTCTTCGCCTAATATGTTTTGTGAAGACGGTGCAAACTGCCAAACTATTGTTTTTCCGCTGTTTAAAGCTGTTGTTACCTTTTGGAGGGCGTCGTTTTCAGCAATAGCACCAGTAGGACAGACCTTGCTACATTGACCACAGCCAATACATTTTGTCTGGCTCAAATCGTACCCACCAATAGTGTCAGAGTAAGTTTTGCCATTTTCAGTTTTTAATTCTAATATGTTTATGGCTTGAGTATTTTTACAGACATCAACACATTGACCACAGCCAATACACTTTGAAATATCTCTTATTATGGCATTACTTGAAGTATCAGCAATAGTAGAAACAGTAGATTCGCTGTCTACAATAGTATCGCCAAATACATTCTTACCAAAAGCCCATAGAGATGCAAAGCCAGCAGCATTAATAGCTCCCAACTTCAGAAACTCTCGCCTTGATATATTTTTACTCATACATTACCTCCGTTAGAAAACTAGCATAATTCCATAGTTTGCCTATGCTAACTTAGTATATTTTAACTATTCTTAATACCTATGTCAATAATGCTTAATCAACAAAACTTCTCAATTAGTCGTGTTGACATAATAAATGTATTATACTATACTCTAGTGTGGTTACTGTTAGATAACTAGGTTAGTAGAACCTAACCTTAATTCAAAAGTAGTTTGTTTAATATGGTATTCTGTTATTTTTTAATAGATGTTTTATATTAAAAAACTAAATATAGTATATTTTAAAAGGAGGAATATTAAATGCTGTTTAAAAATAAAAAAATGAGCAGAATAGTTGCTTTATTATTAACAGCAGCCTTGAGTTTTTCCGCTAATTCATTTGTTTTTGCTGGAGAAAATTCAAGTTCAGTTCTTTTAGGCGATGTTAATGGAGATGGCAAGGTAAATTCAGATGATGCGTCATTAGCACTTAGTTATGTACTTAAACCTAATGAAGTACAGGGCTTTAATCCTGATGTAGCAGATGTAAATGGAAATGCTGTTATTGACTCTGTAGATGTTGCTTTAATTTTACAAAAGGCTTTAGATTCTAGTTTTAAGTTCCCTATTGAAGATGTGCCTACAGTAACAAATGTTACAAACTGGAAGGAATTTAAGACAGCTGCCGCGACTGCAAAGGAAGGCGATACTATAAGTCTTTCAAATGATATTTCAGCAGACGGTTCAGCAATATTTGATGTAGACGGTGTATCAGGTGCAACACTTGTAGTAAAAGAAAAGAATGTAACAATTCTTGGTAACGGACATACTGTAAAGTCAGACAGTACTAATACATTTACATTTGACTTTGACGGTGAAGCAAATGAAACAGCTGGTACTTCAGGTGCAAAGGGTGTTAATGTAAAGGACCTTACTATTGATGGTGCAAGCTTTAAGCATAAAATCGGTGGTGGTATGTTCCTTGAAGCCGATGCAGATGTTACACTTACAAATGTAACAATGAAGAATTGTAATGCAGGAGCTACATCAGCATTCAATGGTGGTGGCGCAGTTTATGTAAACTACCACAGAGGAGAAACTCCAACACTTACAGCTGTTAATTCAACTTTCGAAAACAATAGCGTAGGCGACGGTACAACTGGTCGTGGTGGTGCAATTTACGGTTCTACAGGTAATGTAGTATTAGAAAATTGTACTTTCAAGGGCAACAAGGCAGGCTACGGTGGTGCAGTTGCTATGGACGGTAAGCATGGAAATTCAGGCGAAGAAGTAAATGGTTCACTTTCAGTAACTAATTGTACATTTATTGACAATGACGGAGTCAACGGTGGCGATGATATTTATGTATTTGAAGGTACATCAGCAGGTAAGAAGGGTAAGGCTATTACTTCAAATATTGATGTTAAAAATATCTCTGGTACTTTTAGTGGCGAAACTACTGATGATTTCAAGGATTATGATGTTGTTTATTCAAGATATTATGCAGATACATATGTTGGAGATAAGACAAAGACAGCACCAAAATTTGACGGTGTAACTGTTCACGATATTACATTCCCAACACAGGATAGAGATACTCTTGAAGTTCCTACTACTACAACAGAAACAACAACTACTACAACTACTACAACTGAGAGTACAACAGAAACAACTACTACAACAACAGAAACTACAACTCAGACAACTACAACAACTACTACAGAAACAACGACTGAATCTACTACAGAATCTACAGAGGCAACAACTGCTGTATATAAGGGTAGTGAAACAGTTGATGTATATGGTTATGATGTTAAGGTAGCTGTAGCAGTAGACGGAAATGGCAAGATTATTTCTGTATTAGACGACAACACAGATACACAGGATATGTTTAATGAAATGTTCTATAGCAAGGCTATAGCTATGTTTAAGAATTTCATAGGCAAGACAGCTAGTGAACTTGATGATGTAGATGGTGTATCAACAGCAACATATTCTTCAAATGCCATAAGGGGAGCTGTTAAGAATGCTCTTAGCTCTATACCAGCATCATTAGACATTTCTTCTAGCTTTGTATCAGGTGGTGTTGTAAATGCAAATAGTAGCTTTGCTGAAGTTGCATTAAAGAGTAGTAATGATAGTGCCAATATATTCTATACAACAGACGGCACAGAACCTAATGAAAATTCAAACAAGTATGACGGTAGCATAAAATTAACTGCTGCTGATATAACTTCATCATCAAAAAAAGTGGTGGACTGATTACTTTAAAGGCAATAGCTGTAAAGGATAATGCAAAATCTTCTGTTTTGGAGCAAAAAGTAATTTTTGCTGATGAATTAGACGGAAAATATGAAGACGGTACATATGGCAGTCCTTTGAGAAGTTATGTTGGAAAGGATACAGTTTCAGTAACTGTATCTGACGGATTAATAAGGTCTATAAATGTAAAACCTGTTTCAGGGAAAGCAGACCAAGAACTTATTGATGAATTGCTTATTAACCAATGTAGAGATATTAACTATAGTAGTCAAAATCAAGACTATGTAAATAGAATTTACGAAGTCTTGTATGGTCATTTTGAAAATAATAGTTCAGAGCCTACAATTCCAGAAATAAGCTATACAAAAAACAATGACATAATAACAGTTACCATTACAGGAAGTAATGTGTATTACTCTGTTGATGGCTCAACACCATCAGTGTTGTACACAAAGCCTGTAGTTATAAACACTTCTGATTATAGTAATGTGGATAAAATCAGAGTGCGTGCTGTAGCTGTTGACGGTAATCAGTCCTCCGAAGAAAAACAGTTGGATATTTATACAAATACCAATGATATATTAAATTCAATAAGTTTTTACCAGAAAGCTTTTGAATAAAAGGCATTAAAAAAATCACTCCGAATAAAATAGTTTCGGGGTGATTTTTTATGTTACAAAAATTAAAAAAAGTAGTAAAAAAGTTGCTAAACAATAAGAAAGTTCCAGTTGTTACACTTGGAATAGTAGCACTTTTAATTTTAACTGCCGGACTCTTTACACCAATGACACAACCAACAACTGCATCGAAGAAAAAATTGCCTATATACTGCGTGGATACACAGGGTAAAAAACAGGTTTCTATATCCTTTGATGCTGCTTGGGGAGCAGGTAAGTGGGGAAGATGTTTACTACCATATGAAATTACACTACTCTCAAACAGTTCAACCCGTTCGCTTATGTCTTTTTTTGTTTTACTACCATATGAAATTACACTACTCTCAAACCATCAATAACACTTGTCTTATAATATGCCCGTTTTACTACCATATGAAATTACACTACTCTCAAACAGGTATTGCTAAATTACCTTTAGAAGCTATGTTTTACTACCATATGAAATTACACTACTCTCAAACACCATCTCTATCCTCCTTGTCGTATTTGATGTTTTACTACCATATGAAATTACACTACTCTCAAACAAGTAATGTAGCTGTAAAATCATAATCTGAGTTTTACTACCATATGAAATTACACTACTCTCAAACTCATTATTGAATCTCTTTATAATATCATTAGTTTTACTACCATATGAAATTACACTACTCTCAAACTGCATCTTCTGTTGTTATGTAATTCATTCTGTTTTACTACCATATGAAATTACACTACTCTCAAACCTCAAATTATAAAAATAGGGGAGAATATTTAATGCCACTACTTGCATTGTAATTCATATGGTAGGTATAAAAACTACTTTTTTAAACTAACTTCACAGTAATCTTTGTCAATAAGATATACTTGAGAGAATATGTTGATATTTTCTGGTTGTTTATCTTCAATAAGAATAATAAAAATTTTCTCGTAATGACAAAATTCATATAGCTTTTCTATTTCATATTCAGTTAAATAAGATAGAAGATTGACAAAGACAAAACATTTAGTTTTTACGAATTCACTGTGAATTTTAATATAATCTATAATACGTTCTAAAGTATCCAAGTTATCATCTTTAAATTTAATGTTTATGAATTTAAGTAGTGATAAAATATCAAAATCGTTAATCCAGTCTAAATTAAAATCGACAATATTTTGAAGACTATTTGCGTATGCACACATTATATTATATATTTCATTATTTTGCAATAATAGTTCAGTAGAACTTATTTCTTTTTTTAGAAAATCATACAGTTTATTAAGTGCTTTTCTATTATTTAGTGATAAATTAAAAATATCAATAATACATTCAATTTCTCCAATATCAATGATATTGCTATTTTCTGAAAATATAATAGGGCTTTCTCCACTTTCTATGTTTGTGTCACAAATAATATTTCTAAAAGCTTTTGGATTTTCTACTATTAAAAGAAATTTATCATTTTCATTTAGTTCAATAATAAATTGATAATCTATATGTGCAATTTTCATAATATAACCAACCTTTCATCTGTATCTAATACATTTACTTTATATTCACCAGTTATTATTTCCATTTTTGAAAATTGTTTTTCTGTTAAAGTAATAATTTGAACAATGCCTTCAGGTGGTTTATTATTTTTTATTCCATTCACAATAGAGTTTACTACTGTAGAGTTTAAAGCCAATTTACTGTAAACAGACTCCTGCATCATAATAAATCCATTTTTTATTAAATATTTTCTAAAATTTGCATAATCCTTTCGATTTGCAGGTGTTATTGTAGGTAAATCGAAAAATACCATTATTCTCATAAATCTATAACTCATCTTTATAAAATTTAATTAAGGATACATCTTGTTGATTAATTGCATCAAACACACTTTTACAGTAAATTTTAATTGCATTATTTACATAATTAATTTTACCATCAATAATTACTTCTTTGTTAAGGATATTTAGTAATTCCATTTTTTCATTGTGATTAAATATTTCAGGTTTTAAATTATATACTATTTTGTCAACTAAAGTTCTAAAAGGTTCCATAAGGTCAGAACTTAAATTAAAATGGTTAAAAATATTATCATGAAATAATCCTAATTGTGTTATGTATCCATTAGCAACAATTTCTCTGTTAAATGTGCTTAATAGTATACCGTATCCATAGTTTAAAGCTGCATTTGTAGGGGTATCTGATGTTCTTGTAAAATCCATTCCAAATAGTGCGTTAAAATATACCTTTGCAGAGTGCCCCTCTCTGTTTGTTGTATCTCCAATTTCAATTTGAGATAAATATTCATCTAACATAAAATATTCTTTTTTATTGAAGTATTTAAGAATATTTCTTTGATTTCTTATTTTTTCTGATACAATTTCAGTCCAAATAAGTTCTTTAATTTCATCGTTCCAGCGAATTTGGTTTCTTATTTTTGCACTTGAATCGTGACAACCATAATAAGAAACCAATTCAGAGGAAGGATTTCTTTTTTCATCACAAAAAATAACTTTAATTTTTCTTTTAATAAGCTCATTTAGTAAAGCTGCAGTAATAGAAACAGCAGTATTTTCAATAAGTAATATAGAAATTTCACTTAAATGAATTTTAGTTATTTCTTCTTGACGGACAACTAAATAATCTAATTTGTAATCTAGCTTTGCACTACTTGAAATTACTATAGTACGCCAACTCATATTTTGTTTAGGTCAACAGTATATTCATATATGCCTGTTGGTGATTGATGAACAAGTTTTACATTTTTTGCGGTAATATTTTTTGCTATTTGTATTATACCTACAGTTTTCTTTAAATTAATAGAAACTAGATTTGCAGAGGTTAGAGGTTTACATTGGAATAAGTGTAATATTTCACTTAATACTATACATTGTTCTTTTACAGTAAGCTCTATAAATATATCTCTTGCGTTTATTAATTTTTCTACAGGATTTGCAGGTCGTTTACTATATATACCTGTAGTTAATTTTTGAATAAAAATATCATATAACTTTATATTTTCTTTAGCAGAAAGTTTCATATAAGGAGTTACTTCTAACTTGTTTTTGTTAATGTTATTTTCATTTACAAATTTCATTAATTTTTTTAAATATATCACCATATCTGACTCTAAAATGAGCTGTACTGCTCCCTGTAATTTTAATTGGAGACCAGTTGAACCTTTTAAATGCATAGGAAAACCATCAACAATAAGTAGGGAATTTTTCTTTATACATTTGAGAATTATTTTAGGTTCTTTTAATTTATGAACTTCTTTGCAATAATTAAGTAAGAATTCTTCGTTTTTGCTAAATTCTTTTTCTCTATAAAGTGGCATAGTTTCAATAGTTCTTATATAATTACCTTTTTTATCTTTAGATTCAACTAGCATAAAATAGGAAGGGGTAATACTGTTGTATCCACCGTATTTCCAAACTTCTTTACCTTTTTTTAGAGGAACAAGAGTTGTTTGCTTACTTTTATCACCAGTAGCTTTTAAAGGATTTTGGTCAAAAAGTTCACCTTTATTTGTCATTGCATACCTTGTATATAATATATCATTTTTACCTAAATATTTATTTACTGTCTTTTGAGTTCCTTCGTTACCAACAACCCAAATGTTTTCGTTATTTACAGTTAAATTAAAATCATACATTCTATTAAGACTGTATTTTACATTTCTATTATTTTTCAACCACATTAAAGGGTTGTTAGTAAACTTAGAACTGTAAACATTACCTACAACAATATTCAAATAAGCATCTTTAGCATGGTGATAGTCATTTAATTCTCTTACTTTTACACCATTTTCACAGTCTTTACGGTGCCTAAAATCTGATACATTTTTAGCTTTAACATATATTATTTCTGTATTTGGATATATTCTCTTAAAAATAGATGCCATAACCTTTGTAGATTGTCTTGTTTCTACAAGTTGTCTATTGATAAAGCCTGCAAGTTCCTCATCTGTAAGAGGAGTTGTTCTAGTAAGGCGATGGTATTTCTTTTCAGAAATAAATTTTCTATTAAAAAGAAGTTTCCAAAAAGTTCGCATGTTATTCTGTATTGTAGGAGAAATTATATCATCACTTTTTTCAGAATTAATTGATTTATATACCAGTACTAGATTGTCTAAGCTATCATCTTTAGTTTTAGATTGAGGATATATATGGTCTCTATCCCATATATTTGTATTACTTAACTGTGACAAATCTATATGCTTACCACTATACATACAACAACCCATTTGTGTATAGTATAGATATAATCTTATGTTCTTGAAATCGCTTTCGTCTTTTGAATATATTTCATCATACATTCCTTTAGCACACTCATCAGAAATATTTTTATATAAGTCCAATAATTTTTGTTTTCGTGATGTAGTTCTTACTTTTTCTTCTTCTCCTCTTGCCATTTCAACAAAAATCTTTCTAGGCTTAGAACCCATTACTTTTTGTATTTCTTCTACAATTTGTATAGTTTGCCATACACTTCGTTTTATAGAAGGGGAAGCAACAATGTTCTTTACGATGCTGTCATAGGAAATTTCATTTGGATTAATAAAATATCCAGAATTAATTTTCTCACATTCTTCTGTAAAAGTATAATTTTGGCTAAGAAGTTGCATAAGATTGTTTTGTGTGTTTCTTAGACCTTTAATTATGGTCATAGTTTCTCCAGTTTCACGGTCAGCACCTCTAAGCTCTGATAAAAATGCCTTTGATAGTCTTCCCCAACCTTTAAATTTTAATTTTGTAATTTTCTTGATTTGTTCGGGATTTAACTGCTCACTACAATTCTTTTGTAAAACTCTTTTAAGAAGTTTTGAATCATCACCGTAAAGAGTTATCCACAATATGATTTTTTCAGCTAAATTATAGATTTGAAGCTTGTCTATATTATCTCCAAAAATATAATTTTTTAAATCAATATATGAGGATAAAGAAGATTTAAAATTACCATCAAAACCTGATAGGTCATCTTTTTTCAGATTGTATCCGTTGGAATTTAAATGGCTTAAAAGTTTTTTACATGTAACTTGTTTATTATTTTTAAATAAACTATTAAAAATATCCTGTTTTAATTCTACTGAAATTTTTTCTCCATTTATTCTTATATTGTTTATTTCATTTAAAACCGTATATTCTGAATAGAGTAGTGAATATTTAGGGAGTACAGTTTCGTTGTTTAAATATGTACATTGATTGGTCATTCGAGTAATAAACTCAGCAGCTGTTTTATCAATATCAACTTTTTGTTCAAAATTCCAAGGTCTAATTGTGCCATCTTCTTTTCTTATCATCCAAGCATTTTCGCCTTTAGAAGTGTTTAATGGACCGACATAATATGGTATTCTAAATTCAAATAAATCAATAATTTTTTCAGAAGTAGTTTTGTTACATTCAGTATCTATTTCCTTTAAGAAAGGGAGATAATTTTCAGCATTTTTTAATATAGATTCTAACTCTATTTTATTAGCTTGATATGGAATTACACCATTATTTTTATTTATTTGCAAAGGTAAGAAAGAGTTATTTTCTATTTCTGATAAAATATATTGTACATCTTTATCATTGCTTATTTCTTCAGCAGTATTTTTATTAATAATATTTTTTATTGTTTTATAAAATTCTTCTGGTTTATCGCTACATTTTTTTACAGAATATTTTTTACCACCAGATTTATACATACCTATGTAAGAACAGTAATTATTTTCTTTATTTGAGGCAAATATATCGGTATATTTTTGTGGAAAATATTTTTTTATAACGGATTTTAATATCTTTAAATCTTTGCTATGTTTATTATAGGTGTTTACTTTAGCGATACTTAAATAAAGTCTACCATTATACTCCCCACCTGAAAGAATATCAGATAATATTACCCAATTGTATATGATGTTAAAAATATCAATAATTAAAGTCTTTTCTTGTATTTCACTATTTAATACTTCTCGAGTTTCTTCATAATTGCTGTCAGCAAAGCTGATTTTATTATGTTCGTTTTCTTTGAAAGACTCATCTTCGAAAATAATACTTAAATCTGCTTTTAATCCAGAAATTAGCTTAAAAATATTATCTAATTTTTTATCTGAGCTTGGTATACTGCAAAGTTCTTTTAGTTTTTTGCATTTTTGAGTTCCTTTAAAAGTTCTATCTTTTAATATGTTTTCAAATTCTGAGATAGATGGACATTCTAAATTAATTTCCAGCTCGTCCAATAAGCAGTTTTTAAATTCATTAAATGTATTTTCAAATGATGTTACGGATTCTATATTACCATTAAAGAGAAAGTGACCTCTGTTTTTCATAATATGATGAATAGCAAGGTATACCAATCGAGCATCATGCTCTTCTTTATTTTTTATTAAATCAGCTCTTAAATGATAAATAGTTTTATAGTTATTATGATAATTTCTATCATTAAAATTTTTATCATTAAATAGAGAATATATTTGTTTTTCCTCTTTATCTTCTGACCATAAACTACTATCTCTAAGTCTTATAAAAAAGTTTGGGTCTAATTTACAAATTTCTTTGCAAAACAATTCTTGAAGTAAGTTTATTCTTTGTTTTTTTCTCTCATTTCTTCTTCGTAAAGCACGAAAAGTACGCCTTTCCTGTGCAGTATTAGCTCCGTCAAATAGTCGTATACCCCATAGAGATTTGCCTTTTTTCCTTATAACATTGTATTGGTTATCAGTTACTGCCCAACCTACAGAGTCTGTACCAGCATCAATTCCTAAATAATAATTTCCGACTTCCATATAAAAACCTCCTACATTTTATACTTGACAAAATAATTAAATTGTTATACACTATAGGTGTCTCAAATGTTTACTACCATATGAGATTACACTACAAAGTTCAAATAAAAATTTATTCTAATTCTTTTGTTGCATTGTGCAAAATTTAATATTTATTTGAATAAAGGGAAACAGTATATTCTGTTTCTTTTTTTATTTTATCATAGATTGAATATATATTCAATGATATACTAATATTTACTTTATTAATGATTTTTTATAAAAAGCAAAAATGGAATTATACTAACATTTTTACTTCTAATATGTCTATATATTATTAATCTCCTAACCCTTTAAACCTAACCACCACCTCAACACTTTTTTCACTACCTATCTCAGACACATATATTCTATCAACCAGATTGACAAGCAATTCTCTATTTATTTCAGTGATTTCCTTATGTTTTAGGATATTTTCAAGCCAAACATTATAATCATTATATTGATTTTTTTTTATTTGTTCTTCTATATTTGAAATTTGTTTTTTTAGTGTTTCTATTTCTTTTTTATTTTCTATATTAAATTCTTTAAAATCTTCTGTATTAATAATATTTTCTGAAAGGTATTTTAGCATAGTTTTTCTTTTATTGTAGCAAAGGCATAGTTTTTTATTTATGTTATTTATAGTATTTTTTTGTTTGTTTTCCTCCTCTTTTAGGCTATTATTTCTTATATACTCACAGGTTTCGCTGTCTAAGGCTTGTTTCATAAATTTATTTATTTCTTTTATCAAAATTTCGTCTAGTTCTGATTCTTTTATAGAGTGAATAGTACAATTTTGCTTTCCAAATTTTGAATATGTACTACATTTAAAAGTTATATATCTACTACCGTTTTTCTTAGGTTTGCTTAGAAATTTATTCATAGCTCTACCACATTCTTTACAAAACAAAAGTCCTGTATATTTTGACAGATTTTCAGTTGTTTCAATATGAACTCTTTTTGTTTTAAGCATATTTTGAACTATATTAAAAGTTTCATTGTCTATGATAGGTTGGTGTGCATTTTCAAAAACATACCATTTATTTTTTGGTACTTGTATTTTTTTATGAATGTTGTAGGCTTTTATTTCTGTTTTATGCTGTACCATTGAGCCGGTATATACAGGGTTAGAAAGTATTTTATGTATAGTAGAATAGGTCCAATAGTTGGTTTTTGTCAGCTTATTTGAGTTTACATAATTTAATTTTTGCACTTCTCTTTTATACATAGTGGGATTTAGAATACCTTCGTTATTTAAGGTTTTAGCAATAGTAAGTTTGCCAGCACCAGACAAGTACATATTAAAAATTCTCTTTACGATTTGTGAGGCGTATTCATCAATAACAAGTTGATTTTTGTTTTCTGGAGATTTATTGTAGCCATAAGGAGCATATGAGCCTATGAAATCTCCTTTTTTCATTTTTGCACTTTGTGCAGAGCGTACTTTTTTGGAAATATCAGCACAGTAGTAATCATTTAATAACAGTTTAAAAGATGTACTTAAACCGTCACTTTTACACGAATCAAAGCTATCAAAGTTATCTGTAATTGCAATAAAGCGTATATTTTTTACTACAAACTCTTTTTTTATAAGGTTTAGGGTTTCTATTTGTTCCCTGCCAATTCGAGATAAGTCCTTTACAATTATGGCATTGATTTTATTGTTGTTAATATCAGACATCATTTCTGTAAAAGCAGCTCTGTCATAGGTCATACCGGAAATACCGTCATCAATATAGATTTTAACTAATTCAAATTCATTTTTGTGTTCATTTATGTAGCTTTCTATTATTAACCTTTGATTGTCAATACTTTCGGACTGCTGATTTAAGTCATCGTGAGAAATTCGGCAGTACATAGCCGTTTTAAATTTATACATTTTTTTACACTCTTTCAATAAAAACTAATTAATATTTTCGTATTTTGCTTTTACAGCATTAAGCAAACAATCTTTAAATTCCTTTTTTTCATATGTAATCTTAACTACAATATTCTTCTTGTTTTTGCTCACAAAATCTACCACCTTTTATAGTAAATAAATCTTATGTTAAAGAATATTAATAAGTGGCTTGTCAATATGCGTTATTAAGTGGGAGATAATATAAAAAATCTAAACTTGCATAGCTATATTAAAAACTTGATTTTTTGTTTTCGTTGGAATATAATAATTACAATGGATTTTAGGGTATTAAAGTAATGTATAAATATCAAATTGAAAATGATATGTATTACATCTTTATATGGGTATAATATTTATTTTTTGTACAAATTAATAAATTACAGTTTGTATTGTTTATGTTGTAAAAATAGGGGTACAGATGAAAAAGTTTTATTGCCTTTTGGCGTAATAACTATTTTATTTTGTTTCCTCTATTTATTTATGTTAATAATGAGATTGATATATTGAAAATATGTTAATTAAGGAGGAAGAATGATGAATGTTTTAGTTTGCGGTGGTGCCGGTTATATAGGTAGTCATACAGTTTATGAATTGATTGAAAGAGGCCATTCAGTAGTAGTAGTAGATAGCCTTATTAAAGGTCATAAAGCTGCAGTTCATAATGATGCTAAGTTTTACTTAGGGGATATACGAGATGAAGAATTTATGGACAGAGTATTTAAAGAAAATAATATTGATGCTGTTATAGATTTTGCAGCTTTTTCACTTGTAGGAGAAAGCGTTAATGAACCTTTCAAGTATTATGAAAATAATGTATATGGTACATTAAAACTCTTGGAAGCTATGGAAAGAGCAGGGGTTAAGAAAATAGTATTTTCATCTACAGCAGCCACTTATGGCGAACCAGAAAATGATATTATTGTTGAAAGTGATAAAACAAATCCAACTAATCCTTACGGGGAAACAAAGCTTACTGTAGAAAAAATGTTAAAGTGGGCAGATAATGCCTATGGAATAAAATTTGTTGCTTTGAGATACTTTAACGCAGCTGGTGCCCATATAAGTGGCAAAATAGGAGAGGACCATAGCCCTGAAACACATCTTATTCCTATTATTTTACAGACAGCTTTAGGGCAGAGAGAAAAAATGTTTATTTTTGGCGATGATTATGATACACCAGATGGAACTTGTGTAAGAGATTATATTCATGTTACAGACCTTGCAGATGCCCATATTAAGGCTCTTGAGAAACTTTTCAAGACAAATGAAAGCGGTATCTATAACTTAGGTAACGGAAAAGGCTTTTCTGTTAAGGAAGTTATTGAAAAGGCTAAAAAAGTTACAGGTAAAGATTTTAAAGTGGAAATTGAAGCAAGAAGAAATGGCGACCCATCTACGCTTATTGCTTCATCTGAAAAAGCTATAAAAGAGTTAGGTTGGAAACCTAAATTTAATACACTTGATAAA
>ERZ773252.1527-NODE-1527-length-22564-cov-3.401617_pt1 | contig 22564 bp, 19 predicted proteins | sample MGYA00580517_ERZ773252 | MGnify/ENA primary metagenome ERZ773252 (study PRJEB29015, sample SAMEA2737766) | human gut metagenome | biome: human gut; feature: human-associated habitat; material: faeces | place: China | collected 2012 ...
GAGGAAGAGCAAATGAGCAACGTTTATACATCCGCAGATCAGTTAATCGGCAGAACTCCCCTGCTGGAGCTGACACATATTGAAAAGGCAGAGGGCTTAAAGGCACACATCTATGGCAAGCTGGAATACTTTAATCCTGCAGGCTCTGTAAAGGACAGAATTGCAAAAGCGATGATCGATGATGCAGAGGCAAAGGGCGCATTAAAGGCAGGCTCTGTAATTATTGAACCTACCTCCGGCAACACCGGCATCGGTCTTGCGTCTGTTGCAGCAGCGAGAGGCTACCGGATCATTATCGTAATGCCGGAAACCATGAGCGTAGAGCGCAGACAGCTGATGAAGGCATACGGCGCAGAGCTTGTCCTGACAGAAGGTGCAAAGGGCATGAAGGGTGCAATCGCAAAGGCAGACGAGCTGGCAAAGGAAATTCCCAACAGCTTCATTCCCGGACAGTTTGTAAACCCTGCAAACCCGGAGGTACACAAAAAGACAACCGGTCCTGAGATCTGGGAAGATTTGGATGGCAAGGTTGATATCCTGGTAGCAGGCGTTGGTACGGGCGGAACCGTGACCGGTACAGGCCAGTACTTAAAGAGCAAAAAGGCTGATGTAAAGGTTGTTGCTGTAGAGCCTGCAGGCTCTCCGGTTCTGAGCAAGGGCACAGCCGGCGCACACAAGATCCAGGGAATCGGCGCAGGCTTCGTACCGGACGTACTGGACACCGGGGTTTATGACGAAATTATTACCGTAGAGAATCAGGATGCGTTTGCAACCGGCAGAAAGATCGGCCATCAGGAGGGCGTGCTGGTAGGCATTTCCTCCGGTGCAGCAGTATGGGCAGCGATCGAGCTTGCAAAGCGTCCCGAAAATGAAGGCAAGAACATTGTTGTGATCCTGCCGGATACCGGTGACCGTTATTTATCAGGTCCGATGTTTGAGTCTATTTAAGGGAAAATATTTTAAATCATTACTTGATCTGGTTTATTTAATAGAAAATATTTTAGATCATCATTTGATCTGGTCTATTTAATAGAAATGCTATTTCCACGGGCGTACATTTTTCGTCCAGCCTTTTTGCTGCCAATAAGACGCATCGGCTTCATTTAAGCCATTTCGCTGTGCAAAGTGCATCAGATAAAAAAATGCTTTTGTTTTAAAGGAGGGTGTTACATGCCCTTCTTTTTTGATGATCTTTTGGGCTAAGCGGTTCAGCTTTTTATCAATTTTCTCTTTTTTCTCTTGTGGGACAGTATTCCATGAGGTGCTGTGAATTGCAATACCATAGCGGTAAGTCTTTCCGACGCCCCAGAAAAAAGTACTGTCCGCCATATCTTTGTTGGTACTTTTTGTTCCGGCTCCTGCAGCAGTGGAGATACAGACAGCCTGTTTGGTGAACATGGCTTCTTCCGGGCGATGTACAAGCCAGCGCCAGCCGTAATGATCTAAAAAGGCTTTCATTGATCCGGTTACGTGATAGACATAAACCGGACTTTCGAGAATGATAACATCGGCTTCATCGATCGCTTTTGTGATCGGTGCTAACTTTTCATAATGAGGACATTTCTTCTCTGATTGCATAAAGCACTGTGTACAACCGATGCAATAGTTGTCAAAATCTCTGGGAAGAAAAAACTCGGTGATACTGTTTTGGGCAGAAAGAGTATCATTCATGTTATCCATATTGTTTCTATCATAAGATTGATAGGTATTTTGGCACAGCTTTTCAGCTAAGCTGTGTGCAATATGGTAAGTAGATCCTTTGTGGCTCTGTCCATGTATAATGGTTACTTTCATAATAAAAACTCCTTTTTGAAATAATGAGTTAAAAAGAAAAGCAAGCGACAGCAAAACCGGCAGTTGATTTTCCGGATGAATGAGCAAATTTTTTTGCAAAGCAGAAAGAAAGGTTCTGCAAGAGCACATTTGTAAGCTTGTAGCGAAATGCATGATATGATAACTCCAAAATCACAGATCAGATATATACGATTAAGAGATCTCCAAAGGAAACTTCACCGTAAATTCGCAGGATCGGTGTGTCCTGTGCTTCTGACATACCCTGTTCGCGGACTCCGGCAAAAGAAGCTTTGGTGTGGAATTCGACATTCCATGTCTTTGGAATAAAGAGAACCATAGAACCAAAATTATTTTCTACATTGATATCTGCCATTCCCTTATGGATGATTGCATTATCGAAATAAACTTTTAGTTCACCAAAATTATTTTCCAGGTTGGCATATTCAAAAGAATCGGTATTTACATATTTGATGCTCGAACCAAAATTATTTTCAAAATGAAGCACATTTCCTGATTCATTTTCAAAAATCTTTTTACCACTATCAGTATAGTTCTGATTAAATTGCCCATTGCTAAAAGAACGGTGCGATTTTGGAAAAAGCATGGAAAGTCCGATACTTGCGAGTAAAGCTGCCCCTAAGATCGTAGAAGTATTGATCGGGAAGAATGAGAAGATCTTATTGTATTGTATCAGCATAAAAGCAAGTGCAAAAACAATCGCAAAAAAGTTCTTATGCTGAAGCCCCTGAATGAGCATCCAGAGAAAAAACAAGGTAAAGATCGCACCGGTTACGGAAATGTTATATACATTTGGCCAGAAGTTGAACTGGTTTAGCACCAGACCTGCAGCAGCTAATAAAAATAATAATCCCCAAAATGCTTTGTTAAAAGAAAATCGTCTATTCATAAAAATCCTCCTATTGTTGTGTATGTTTTTTCATAGAATTTGTGATGTAATTTTATAAAGTTTGCGATGTTATATTTATGTATGCTTTTACTAAAACTTGCAATGTAATGTTTATATATGCTTTTTGATAAAATTTGCGTTGCAAATTACCCGGTTTGATTGGTATTTCTCTTTTCTTCCAGTTTATTCTTCAATGGCTTGTAATAATTACGGGATACATAGACCTGTTTATAGGTATCTTTGAACTCGATCAGACTGGAAGCGGTAAGATTCCGGTTGATCGCATATACTTTGTTTGTGTTCAGGATCGCTGACTTTGAGATCCTCATAAAGATACCGGGCAGAAGCTCTTCTAATTCATACAGCTTTCTTTTTGTCTGAAAAATATCATTCTTGGTATGGGCTTCTATCCCATTGATCCCGGTTTCAAAGAAAAGAATATCATCTAACTTCACATAATATTCCGTCTCTTTCTTATAAAGAACCATTTTCTCCTGTGCATTTTCAATTTCGGAAAGTGCCATCTGCATTTTCTGTACTTTTTCGGAAATCGAATTGCATCGGATGATGACTTCTTCTTCCGTGAGCGAATCATCCAGCTCAATTCGTATTTTCATGGGGTTCGTATCACCTCTTCTCCTCTTGCCCCTCTCGCAATGTTCTTGACAATGCTTATTATAGGGAAAGACGTTCTTCTTGTAAATACGAAAAAAGTAAGAGGTAAGTTTTGGAGAGTAAGAGGTAAAAATGGGGGGCAAACGAGGTAAAAATGAGGTAGGAAACGTGGTGAGAAAGAGTAAAAATGGTGCAGAAAAAATAAAAAGTCATGCACAGTAAATTGCACATATTGTCTTATGGAATGGGCAGGGGATATACTATTTATAGTTAGTGGATTATGTGTATTTTGAAATTTCTGATATCAAAATAGTCATAAACTCTGCTATGAGAAACAATGACTACAAAAGATAGGAAAAAGGAGGAACAAGCGGATGAAGACTTGTAAGAAAAACATGGCAATCGTTTTGTCATTTATGTTGGCAGCAGCAAGTATTGCAATGCCATCGACAGAAAGTAAGGCAGCCAAGATGAAATTAAACAAATCATCAGTTACGATTACAGTTGGCAAAAAAGTAAGTTTAAAAGTTAAGGGAACTACGAAAAAGGTACGCTGGACTACGAGTAAAAAGGCGATCGCCAGCGTCAGCAAAAAAGGTGTTGTAACAGGGAAGAAAGCCGGAAAGGCAACCATTACAGCAAAGGTTGGTGCAAAGAAATTCCGTTGCAAAGTGACAGTAAAGAAGTCATCGAAGGTAAAAAACGTATCGACAACGAAGCTGGCATCAAAGTGCTCATTTACTGTGAAGAAATATAAGAAGGGCGTTTTGCTATGTGTGAAAAATAATAACTCACAGATGGTTGATGAAGTGAAAGCAAATTATATTTTAAAAACGTCAAGTGGGGTTGTTGTAGAAACCGGAAATGTATATTTTTATTCTGTAGGTGCAGAAAATACATTAGAGAAACCAATATATCTAACAGAGAATGAAGCAAGTAGTGTCGATACTTCAAAATGTATAGTAAGCTGTACAGCAGAGCAAAATTACAATAATAAACATTATATCAATGTAAATAAGAGTGTTTCTGTATCTGTGTTAGAGGCTACTGATGTAAGTCAGTTAGGATGCAGCCTGAAAAATAATTCTTCAAAAGATGTTTCTGTAACTGTATGCATATATTATTATGATAATGCTGGAAGTATTGTCGATGTGGATTTTTTAAGTGAATCTTTAAGTGGCAAACAGCAGTCATTTAGAAATTTTAGTGCACCATATGTTATGCAGGAAACAGAAGATTCGTATTTTTATGTAAAAGGATATACAAATTATAAAATAGCAGTACATGCATATACTTATCCAAAGTAATCAAAATGGATAAGTATATAGTATGTAAAATATTGTATGAATAAAAATTTTCTTCTTCATAAGACGGATGTAAATGCAAAATGTGTTTGCATCTGTTTTATATTATTAGATTAAATTTAGAAATTAGAAGAATTAAAGTAGAAAAATTGAAGAAATTCTTAGCAATACATTTCATATCAATGATCAAAATAAGATATTTAAAAGATATAGTATGCAAAACATGGATTGTGTTAAATGCTATATGTAAAATGAGCCATGAAAATCTCAACTCGAACTTTGAAAGTTTCTAAGGAAAGGAAGAATAGGATGAAACGATTTATAAAAAGTCTTGGTTTGGTTTTGTGCCTGATCGTGCTTATCGGGATGAGCGGTACAACAGCATCAAAAGCAAAGTCAAAAAATACGATTAAAGTTACTTTAACAGTAGGAAAAACGTATCAGTTGAAAGTGACAGGTACGAAGAAAAAGATCAAATGGAATACCAGTAACAAAAAGGTTGCAACGGTTTCGAGCAAAGGAAAGATCAAAGCAAAGAAAGCAGGAAAGGTTAAGATTTATGCAAAGATTGGCAAAAAGAAGCTGATCTGTTATCTGACAGTAAAAAGCAAGAAAACGAAAAAAAGTAAAAATTCGAAAGCGAATACATCAACAACGAAAAAGCCAGCTAACACAAATACGACAGTGCAGCCGAGCGTAACGCAAACTCCTGCAAATACAGTTGCACCAATTGCACCGGTAAGTCCAACGGGAGTACCTGGTGTTACAGAGAAACCTAGTGCAACAGTACAGCCGGATGCAACACCGATTTCTACACCACAGTATACAGATGGTCCCAAATTAGAGCAGACGTATCATGCAAATTTGCGTTTTGCAACAGATGATTGGACTAACAATTATGCAAATATAGAAAAAGGCTATATTGGTAATAGTTCAAATGGATTTTTTTGTTATGATTCGTTAGGTAATTATATTACGGATGATAAATATAAGGTGGATTATGAAGAGGTAACAATTGATCATGCCGGTATGTATGATTTCAAGATTAGTGGATTGAATAACATGCTACAGAATGCAAAAGATTTTTTGATATTATTTCTTGATACTGATATGGGATTAAATACCAACATGCAATGTAGAGATCTTGAATTATATATGGACGGACAATTGGTAAAAACTTTAGATAGAGTAAATATTGCAGCAGATACGAAAAGCTATTTTTACGTAAAAAGTGTTTGGAGTGCTTTATCAACTATTAACGAAAAGATTCCAGTTCCAAAGGATAGCATAGAGATAAAATGCTTTATTGATCCCGGACAGCCAAGTGGAATAGATCAAGATGATGTTATCAATAATTATACTATTCTTAAAGACTATATTGGAAATTATAATCATAATGATTTTAGTTCGGAAGAATATTCTGATTATGCATTTACTGGAAAAGGAATGATTTTGGAAGATAATAAGTATTTATATATGATTTCCTATGATGAAGATGACGATTTCATAAACTGGGAGTTTTCACAATATGATAAGAAATCCCAAGAGGTAAAAACGCAATATGATGTCCTGGGAACTCGTTTAGCTGGTTATGTTTATTATAATGTATCAGATGATGAATATGTATCAGCCTGTATTGGAAATTTAGATACTACATCCTTATCAAGGTTTCAATTCAAAGATAATGGAAATGTTGCCGGTTCAGCACTCAACACCGAAGCTAATCAGGAATTTCAGCGTTCTTTGAAAGGATGGAATCAGTTGTTAAATGAAAGACTTCATATGAGTTTGAAAGATTTTGGCTTTGTATCCTATGAATAAAATGTGATGACACAGTTACAATTATTGGCAAAGAAAATACAAAGCTGAACAATTAACACACCAATCATATATCAATACCCCCACTGCCCCTGTTCCTCTCTGGTATGCAACACCAAAGAGCAGCAGGGGCAGTGGGCATAGGCAAAAATATGTATTTATGATAGAATCCACAGAATCACGGGAAGATTCCTTTGATATTTTCGGCATAGACTAACTTTCGCAATGCCACGATATAAGCTGCCATTCGGCAGGTACAGCTGCATTCTTCTACGACATCCATAATGTCTTCGAAAGACTTTTTCATCAGGTTTTCTAACATTTCATTTACCTGATTGCGTTCCCATGTCAGTTCCTGAATATTCTGAACCCATTCAAAGTAAGATACGATAACACCACCACTGTTTGCAAAAATGTCGGGAACGACGGTAATGCCACGTTTTTCAAGAATCGCATCGGCTTCCTCTGTAGTTGGTCCATTGGCAGCTTCTACGATAATAGAACATTTCAGATCATTGGCATTGTCTGCCGTGATCTGGTTCTCAAGGGCGGCAGGAACCAGAACATCACAGTCACAGGCAAGCACTTCTTCATTTGAGATGTGGGAAACACCATCTGCATTGTAATCTTTCAGGAGTTTTCCGGTATCTTCCATAAAGTCACAGATCGCATCAATATTTAATCCGTCTGCACAATATAATCCACCGGAAATGTCGCTGATCGCTACAACACAGGCATTTCTGTGATAGAAAATCTTTGCGGCATTGCTTCCGACATTACCCATACCCTGAATGGCTACTCTGGTGTTGGCAAGTGTCTTGTCTTTCTTTTTCAAAATGAGTTTGGTGCTGATCACAACACCACGGCCGGTTGCGGAATTTCTTCCGCGTGAGCCTCCAAGCTCAACCGGTTTGCCGGTTACGACACCTGGACAAGGTTTTCCTTTTAACTGGCTGTAAGTATCCAGTACCCATGCCATGGTTTGGGCGTTGGTATTGACATCGGGTGCCGGAATATCAGTATCTGCACCGATAATAGGTGCGATAGCGAATGTATAACGTCTTGTGAGGTTGCGAAGCTCTCTTTTTGATAAAGTAGACGGATCGACTTTGATACCACCTTTTGCACCGCCATATGGAATATTTGCTACGGCACATTTGAGTGACATCCAGGTTGCTAAAGCTTTGACTTCAGACAAGGTACAATCCTGGTGATAGCGGATACCACCTTTGAAAGGTCCTCTGATATTGGAATGCTGTACACGATAGCCTTCAAATACTTTGACTGTGCCATCGTCCATTTCTACCGGAAGGTAAACTTTTGTTTCTCTTTGCGGGTTTTTGATGATCTCAAACATTGTTGTATCAATATGCCCGATTTCCATTGCTTTGGTCATAACGTCTTGAACGTTTTTAAATGGATCATATGTTTTCGCCATAAGAACTCTCCTTATTATGTAAAAAATGTTATGTGAAAAGTAGTGGAGTGCTTAAAAGCAAGTCGCTGGCTTTTCTAGAAACTGCATTTCCGGAAAATGTATACATGTATTTTTGCATGTCGCAATCATATTTCTTTTTGGAAAAATGGTCAATAGTTTTTGAAACAGAACGAGAATATTTATTTTATTAAATGAAAATGGTTAAAAATAATATGTAAATACGAAAATGAGTTAATAATATTAAGTTAAAATCTTTTGCTAAGTTGACACAGCAGAAAGGAAGTGCTATTTTGATAATGGAGAGAAAAATGGACAGTAAAAGTAAAAAGAAACAAGAATGCTGTATCGGATGTAAAAAGAAAAACAGCAGGAACTATCGGAAAACAATAAAATGCAATACTCTGTGTTTCTATAAGAGGAAAAATACAGGGGAAGCAATATAAAATAGTAACAGACAACAACAGCCAAAAGAAAGGCAGAGGGCTTTTTGGCGGCAGGACAGACAGAAATGAGGGATTACTATGAAAAATAACGAATTGGATCACATTGACAGAGAAATACTCAAAATGCTTCAGGAGAATGCAAGAATGTCTTTAAAAGATATTGCAAAACAGGTCTTTTTATCTTCTCCTGCGGTATCCGTACGAATTGATAATCTGGTAGAAAGCGGATATATTGAAGGCTTTCATGCACAGATCAATACAGAGAAGATGGGATATCATATCAAGGCTTTTATCAATCTCGAAGTGTCACCGGTAGATAAGAAAGATTTCTATCCTTATATAAAGAGCTGTAAGAATGTAGTGGAGTGTAACTGTGTGACGGGAGATTATTCCATGCTTTTGGAAGTGCTTTTTCCAAGTACCGATGAACTGGATCAATTCATTGGTGAATTACAGGAGTATGGACGTACAAAGACGCTGATTGTCTTTTCGACATCCGTGGAACACAGAGGATTGCAAATCTGATCCGGTACGGCAAAAAGTATTTGCAATATGCTATCGGAATTGCAAATGGTTTCATAGAGCAATTTTTTATTGCATTTGGACTAATGAATTTAACATAGAATTGACAAGAAGATTACTCATTTCTGACATACGAAAAGAGTAGTCTTCTTTTTATACAGTGAGAATAGACAGAGTCTTCTTTTGATAAGGATTGCCGGGAACAAAATAAATCAGAAAGAGGGTGATATCTGCCGGTCAGAAAAGGATTGGCATTCTATTCTTATAAATGATGGCATTATTTAGATAAATTGCACACTGAAAATATTAACAAGATATAAAAGAATATTAATATAATAGAAACAAAACAGGGTTGTTTTTTTATATTTTTAGTGCTATCATCACTTTGTACTGTAAATTTGAATTGAATGAGTTTATCTCAGGAAAGGAAGAAGAAAATGAAAATAGCAGGAAAGAAACTTGGTATTGCTGCTTCTCTTTTCGCTGCAAGTATGATGCTTTGTGTTGCACCGGCTGATGCTAAGACAATCAAAGCAAAGAGCTTGAAGCTTACAAAGAAGTCAGTATCCGTAACAGTAGGTAAGACAGTTAAATTAAAATCAAAGGTAAAAGTAAAACCGGCAAAGGCTAAATTAAAGTGGTCTTCTAACAAGAAAAAAATTGCAACGGTTACCAGTAAAGGTGTTGTAAAAGGTAAAAAAGCAGGTACAGCTAAGATTACTGTAAAGTCAGGTAAGAAATCAGCTAAATTTAAAGTAAAAGTTAAGAAAGCCCCTGTAAAAGTTGCCGTATCTAATGTAGAAGTTCTGACATCTAAGACAGTTCGTGTGACTTTGAACAAAGCACAGAAGGTAGCTGCTTCTAAGTTCTCTATCTACAGAAAAGCAGATAGTAACGGTACAGCTCAGAAGAAATTAAGTATTGCAAAAGTTAATAATACAGCAAATAAGACATATGAGCTTGTACTTTCAGAAGTTCTTGATGATAATGACAATGATAAGAACTGCATCAATGATGGCGATTTTGTTCAGGTTACTGTAGCAGGTCTTGCAGGAACGAAGACAAAGACAGCTAAGTATGTATATTGTACTACACCAAGAGACAATTATATGACAGGTCTTGTTGATGAAAGATTCTCATCATCTGTTTACTTTGGTGATTATACAACAGGTTATTCATCATTTACAATTGGAGCACTTCCTGCAGGTTTAAAAGCTACAGTAAATGATTATTCTGTATCAATTACCGGTGTTCCTACAGGTGTTTGCAGTGACTTCAAGACTGTGATCACAGCAAAAGATGAGATGAAGAAGACAGTTTCTATTACAACTCATTTCTATATCGGTAGTGAAAATCAGATGGTAGGTTATGCGTTACCAAAGTTAGCACCTGCAGGAAAATCTGTATGGAACAGTAATCTTGTTTATGTAGGTGGTAAGGCTAGTGACAGCAAGACATTTACAACAACTCTTCAGAATGCATTAGTTACTGTAGATGATGAAGATGGTGATGTTCGTCTCGCTGAGACAGCACCTACAGGTGTATATGATGTACCTGTTACAGTAGCTGATAAATCTGGTCACGCTATTACAATTAATGTTCAGACAAAGGTTGTTCCTTCTGTATTGATCACAGGTACTGTTAAGAATGCAGCAGGTACGATTGTAAAGAGTGCAAATGTAACAGCAGATTTCACAAAATATGATCCTGAATATGCAAACAGCGCTTCATCATTCTATGCGTCTACAGATGAAAACGGTGTATACAAATTATATGTACCGGCTTCAAAAACATATAATATTACAGCATATGAGAATAATGCAAGAAAGACAGTTTATAATACAACAGTAGGTGCTATGGGAACAGTTCCTGCAGACTTCGTATTAGACAAATTATTTGCAGTTACTACAAATGTTACAAAACAGGGTTATCTTTCATGGAAGGATTCTGTTTCAGGAGATTATTTTGACTCATATAACGGTGTACTGAACTTAAAGGCAGGTACATATAAGCTCACATCCGATGAGGTTTATGTAACAACTACAGATGCTGCAGGTAAGACTACTACAAAGAAAGAAGTTTATACATTAAATATTACTGTAACAGGTAATACACAGGCAGCAGTTATTGTTAAGAGTTCTGTAGATGTGACAGAAAATAATAAGTTGTAATATTTGCTGATAAAGAATGCTTTGAAAATAGATATAAAGAATTCTTTTATCGGATGAGTGTTCAAAATGAATTAGCAGAATAGCTGTTAAGATCGATGATACGATTTTGACAGCTATTCTTAAAAAAGGATATTGACTCAGATGGACTTCGATAGCAATGTCGGAATCCGGATGAGTTCAATATTTTTTTTTTGTAAAATTCAGATATTCTCCGTTTTTTTGCAGATCCTGATCTATTTTCGCAGATGTTTGACAGATACGTTTTTATTGATTATGAAAACACCTGAATCATATAAATAAATATAACTAACGTACCGATATATATAGTAGATAACTGGTAAAAGAGCAAAGGATATGCGAATTGGAGTGATCTGATATGAATACAGATAATATCAGCAAAGGATATGCTTATACATCAACTATGACAAATGTAAGAACAGCAGTATACGGAACAGAACAACAGAATGTATCTCTTTACAGTTCTTGTGCAAATCAGCAGGAAAAAACAAAAGAAAATACAACTGTTTCGGCTGGGATTGATCTGAGTTTTTCAAAAGAAGGAAAAACTCTGCAAAAAATGGTTCGGGAAACCGGTGTATGGAAGGAAATTGCTCAACAGGAACAAGAGCAGATCAATGTAGAGGAAGAAAAAGTCGATGTAAAAGATGATCAGGAGAATCAGGCAGAAGCATTGATCAAAAGTTTAGAAGAAAAGCTGCAACGTCTTCAGGAAAAGAAAAAGATTAAAAAAGAGGCAACCAATACGAAGAAAAAGGCGTTGCGTTACAGTTATAAAAAAGTATCGGGCAGCGTTATGCGTGCAAAGACATTATCACAGGCAAGCAGTGCCCTGACATCTGCAATTTCAAATCTGAATTCTTTAAAAAGAAAAAGTATGACCGGAAAATATGATGAGGATGAGATTGAGATTGCATTAAAACATGCAAAAAAGATGGTGCGTACAGCAAAAAAGAAAATGAACCATCTCAAATATGAACAAAAACAGGATCAGAGTGATGACGCTTATGTGGGCAATAAAAAGAAAGAAATGACACAATCTGTTACAACAAAAAAGCAGGATAATGAAGATGTACAGCAGCAGATCAGATTGTTAGAAGATCAGCTTGAAAGCGTCAAGAAGCAAAGATCAAAAGGTAACCGGAAGGATGAAAATATTGATATTATGAATTCAGATATGGAATATCTGCGGAAGAAGATCGAATTGTTAAAAGCTGGTAAAGGGGATTTTGCAATTATGATGGGGAATAACGGTTCAAATGCGGCAGAGGGTGTTTCGAATGCAATCGCAATGTCTGCTGATACGCAGATTAAAAGTCAGGCATTAGAAGCTTCTACGCAAGGAACAACAGATGTAGTCAGTGCTTCGGGTGCAATTGATATCATGTTATGATCATTTTAAAATACAAGTGTAGTATATTAAAAATGTGTTGATCCAAAGTTTTTGCCGTTCATAAATTTATCGTCCGATTATGACAAAATATTGTGTTTTTTCGACAAATATTTATTTCTTAAGTTATTCTATGGTAAAATAAATTGAAAGTTTTCCAAAAGCTTATAAAGGAGGAGGAATATGGAACAGTTTAAGAAGAATGCAGCAGTTATCGTGCTGGGTGTGATTGCCGCTGCAATGCTTATTGGTAACATTTGTTTTGTGGTATTTGCAAAATCTTCTGTAAAGAAGGCGACGATCACAAAACAGGAAGTGAAGACAGTAGCAGGAAAGGATGTCAGATACGAAGAAGATTCAGACAATTTTACGGTATCTAAATCAAGTAACATTTCTGAAAAAATGGAAAGCCCGGCAGCAGCAACACCGGAACCGGAAGCAACAGCGGATGCACCGGATGCTTCCCAAAATAATGGTGACTATATTTTCCCTGACAGCGATTCAAGAAAGTTAAAGAAGTCAGAAGTTAAGAAATTATCAAAGAAAGAACTGCGTTATGCACGAAATGAGTTATATGCCAGACATGGTTATATTTTTGAAGATGAGGAATTAAAGAATTATTTTGAATCAAAGAGCTGGTATACACCATCTGTAGAGGGTGAAGATTTTAATGACGAAGAGTATTTTAATGAATACGAGATCGCTAACCGAAATCTGATCAAAAAGATTGAAGCTAAGAAGAAATAAGGGGGGAGAAAAATGTTTTGTCCAAAATGCGGAACACCAAATGATGAAGGAAGTAAGTTTTGTGCTAATTGCGGTGCGGCGTTAATAGCTAATACAGTTAATGGTACAGCAAATAATAATATAAACGGTACTGCGTCCGGTGGAACACCTGTAAACAAAGGTTTTAACGGAACAAATGGAATGGGTGGAACGCCTGTAAACAATGGCTACAACGGAACAAATGGAATGGGTGGAACGCCTGTAAACAATGGCTTTAACGGAACAAATGGAATGGGTGGAACACCTGTAAATGATGGCTATAACGGTTTTAATACAGGATATGTACAGACCTCATCAACGACTTCAAAGAAAATTTCAAAACGTACCTGGATCATTGTGGCAGAGATCGCGGCAATCGTAGTTCTTGCTTTTGTTTTTCAAATGAATGCAAGAAAAGAATGTAGTCCCGAAAGCGTAGCAGAAAGATATTTTCAGACATATACGCAGGGTGATTTAAAAGATGTGTATAAGTACATAGACGCAGGAGAAGGAAACTTCCTTTGTGAAGATACTTTCGAATCTGCAGTTAATTTAGATAACAATGCAATACGGGGAGATGTTTCAAACTACAGCGTTTTTGTAAAACAGAATGATGGTTATCGTGCTAATGTACAGGTGACATATCAGACAAAGTCAAACGGAAACAGTGATCAGACAATGAGTCTGACTTTGAACAAAACCGGGAACAAGAAGTTTCTTTTCTTTGACGAATGGGCGGTCAGTAATAGCTTTTCGACAGTCAGTGACGGTTTGATCTGCGTTCCAAAGGGCAGCAAAGTAACATTAGATGGAATTGATGTAACCAAAAAAGCAAAAGCAGAGAATCGTGATGATGGTATGACGCATTATACGATTGACAAGATTTATGCGGGTAATCATGTTATTGAAGTAGAGGCAGATGGATTCCAAAGTGTAAAAGATAAAGTAGAATTTACAGATGACGATACACATTATACGGCAGACCTGAAGTTGACAGAAGATGTTGTAAAACGTATAGCAGGAGAAGCTGTTGACAATAATAAGAGGTTTATTGAAGATGCGGTCAAGCAGGAAAATGCAACAAATGTGGTTTCTAAAATGAATCCGATAGATCGCTCCGGCGTAAATTCAGATTATGATGAATTTAAGGAGTATCTGCAGGATAGCTGGTGGAATTCTAATACATTTTCTTATGAAGATACTTCTGTATCCAAAGCCGTGCTCTCTGATGTGAATGTCAGTTATGAGGCAGGAAGTACAAATGGAGACGGTGACTATGATTACATCAATGCAGAAGATACGATACTTGTAGGTTGTGTAACAATTACAGAGCATATGAAGGGCAGTTATACACAAAGTGATATGACTGATCGAAATGCCATTATCACTCAGAAGTTTTATTATGGAATAAAAGACGGAGGGATTTCTTTATACTCTGTCAGCACATCACATGAGACACAATATGAATAAAATAAAAAACAATCAACAGGAGGAGAAAGAGTATGGCTTTTTGTACAAATTGTGGTAGAAAATTAAATCCGGGAGAAATCTGTATCTGTCAGCAGCAAAAAGGAGCTGTGAATGGACAGAAAGCAGGACAGCAGATACCAAATGGTCAGATGCAGCAGCCGGGAGTAGGACAGCAGATACCGGGCGGTCAGATGCATCAGCCGGGAGTAGGACAGCAGATACCGGGCGGTCAGATGCATCAGCCGGGAATGGGACAGCAGATGCAATACAATCCAGGAATGCCAAACCAGCAGATGTATTATCAGCAGCCTAAGCCGAAGTTGAATTTTGATATTCAGGCAATGGCGAAGAATTATCTTCAGATCTTATTAAAACCAAAGAGTGTCGGAAGAGCTTTTGTAAAAGAAGCGAATATCATTACAGCATTTATTTTTATTGCACTTCAGGCAATCTGTTCGGGATTGTTTGCCGTAATCTTTTTTGGAAAGATCAATAGTTTAGCTAAGACTCAGGTGCTTACATGGGATTCTGATTATTTAAACATGTATGATCTATATAAGTTCCCATTGTTCAAAGACTTTTTCATTACGGTTATTGCATCTGTTGTATTGACTTGCATTGTTGCTTTGGTTGCATGGGGAATGACAAGTGCTTTTAAAGGTAAGACCACTTTTATAGAAGCAATCAGTGCGGCAGCAGTCAGATGTGTTGCAAAGACACCGGTTATTCTGGTTGCATTATTACTGGGTCTGATCAATATTGGATTAGGAATGCTCTTTTTTATGCTTAGTGCAATTGTGGGACTTTGTTATTCCTGCATGGTAGTACCAACCGGTGTTGGAGCGGATGGAGATAAGACAGTATTTATTGTATTGGTAGTTTGCATTGCGTCATTACTTTGTATGTTCATTTTCTTCCGCTATATGTCAGTAAATTATTTTTCATCTGCATTACAGACATCTGTTTCTAAGGCGATTTCAGAGTTACAGAATGCGAAGAATGATCTTTCAAAGGTTCTGACACAGTTCTTCTAAACAACCATTGGCAAAGGCAAGCAGTAACGCTCTATATGTTAAATGGGAATCATAGCATGGGACACAGAGTAAGAAAAGTTAAAAAACAGCATAAAAAGAGGAAACCGCATCTGCGATTTCCTCTTTTTAAAATCATATTTTGTGCAATTCCGTGTTAGAAATGATTAACCGAAATATCTCTCTAATAATCCCTTGAGGGCTTTACCATGTCTAGCCTCATCTCTAGCCATCTCATGAACAGTATCATGGATCGCATCAAGGTTATTCTTTTTAGCACATTTTGCAAGGTCTGTTTTACCTGCTGTAGCACCGAATTCACAATCAACTCTCCAAGCAAGGTTTTCCTTTGTAGATGCTTTCATGTTAGATTCTAAGTCAGAACCAAGTAATTCAGCGAATTTTGCTGCATGCTCAGCTTCTTCATAAGCTGCTTTCTCCCAGTAAAGACCGATTTCCGGATATCCTTCACGATGTGCAATACGAGCCATGCAAAGGTACATACCAACCTCAGAACATTCACCATCAAAGTTTGCTTTTAACTGATCAAACAGGAATTTCTTGTCTTCGTCGCTGATGTTAGGATTGTTCTTAACAGTAGAACCATATACACCAAACTCATGCTCAGCGGCAAGTGTAAGCTCACCCTCTACTTCCTTAAACTGATCAGCACCTGCATGACAGACCGGACATTCTTCCGGTGCACTGTCTCCTTCATAAACATAACCACATACAGAACATACATACTTAGCCATAATAATAATCTCCTTTTCTTTTTGTGTTTTGTTATTTACATTATCAAGATAAATACAAGATATATACTTTTCTAAAATATGAAGAAAGTACTCTCTTTCATCTTGAGAAAACTGTACCAATAAATAATCATATGATAGAGTGTATCTAAATGATGATTTATATGGTGTTTGATTAACTTGTTATATCTTATTAACAGTAATGATTACTGTTAATGACTACATTTTAACATGATTTTTAATAATGTCAATAGCTTTTTTTAAAAAATCTGATTATTTTTCTAAACAATCTTTACAGATTCCGCGAAAATATATAATGTGATCATCAATACGACCATCAAATCCGGCAGCAGCGATAAGATCAATATGATCAATCTTATCCATTTTCAGATCTATGATCCGTCCACAGGATTTACAAAAGAAATGATTGTGTGGATGGGTATTGCCATCAAAGTGGTCAAAGCCGTCACCGCAGTCAAGCCGCAAAGCTTCGTCGTGTTCTACGAGAAAATTCAGATTACGGTAAACCGTTCCAAGACTGATATTTGGAAAATCTTTTTTTATATTCTCATATACAACTTCTGCTGTCGGATGTGCGGTGGTAGACATCAAATATGCTTTAATGGCATCTCGTTGTTTACTTCTTCGTATTGCAGCCATAATCCACCTCCTTAAATAGTAACCATTACTATTATAACAGCATTTGAAGAGGAAAGTCAATGGTGACTTTTATAATTTACAAGACTTGCCCACTTCCGGTAAAGTCGTTATAATAGGCTCATACAAAAAATAGGTCTGTGTCAGGTCATTGCAACAGCGTGGTTATCAGGATATGACATTGGCATTGAAACCAAAAAAAGGAAAGTGTGAGAAGAACAAAATGAAGCGGATTGAGATGTGTAAATTTTATATGGCACGATTATATAGAAATATTTTTAATTTTGTAAAGTGGGTGATCGTATCCAGTATTGTAGGTCTGGTTGTTGGATCGTTTAGCACACTTTTTGCATATCTTCTTAGAGTTGTAACGGAAGTCAGGACACAACATCCTGAACTGATCCTGCTTTTGCCGGTGGCTGGTGTTGTGATCGTCTTTTTATACGGAATCTTTCATTATAAAAATGACAAAGGTACGAATATGGTTTTGTCAACGATCCATGCACAGACAGAATTGCCATTTAAAATGGCACCGTTGATCTTTATATCAACGATTATCACGCATCTGTTTGGCGGATCGGCAGGTCGAGAAGGAGCGGCATTGCAATTAGGAGGAAGTATCGGTAACCAGCTTGGACGCTGGCTGCGGTTTGATGAAAAGGATCGAAGAATCTTTGTAATGAGTGGAATGAGCGCAGCGTTCTCTGCCATATTTGGTACACCGATCGCAGCAGCGATCTTTGCGATGGAGGTTGTCAGTGTTGGTGTTATGTATTATGCGGCATTGGTACCATGTGTCTTTGCGGCATTGATCGCATCAAAGTTTGCAACCAATATGGGAATCAGTCCGAATGTCTTTTCTATTCATCATTTATCCGGTTTTCATCTGATTCCCAGTATTAAAGTGATCGGGCTTGCACTTTGTTGTGCAGCACTTAGTGTACTTTTTTGTGTGACACTACATTCACTTGGAGATTTTTACAGGGATAAATTAAAGAATCCTTATGTTCGTATCATTGTATCAAGTTGTGTGATTGTGCTGCTGACAATCATATTGCATACTACCGATTATATGGGAGCCGGTGTTCCGGTTATTGCAAATGCGATCAATGGGAAAGTACGACCGGAAGCGTTTCTTTTAAAGATTGTATTTACTGCATTGACATTGGAAGCGGGTTTTCGTGGTGGTGAGATTGTCCCATCTTTTTATGTGGGAGCAACCTTTGGTTGTCTTTTTGGACAGATTTGTGGAATTTCGCCATCGCTTTGTGCGGCAATCGGAATGGTGGCAGTGTTCTGTGGTGTAACAAACTGTCCTATCACATCGATGCTGATCGCTTTTGAGCTTTTTGGATATGACGCTGTGCCGTATTTCCTGATCGCGATCAGTGTAAGTTATCTGATGTCCGGATATTATGGATTGTATCATGACCAGACGATCGTATATTCCAAATACAAAACGGAATATATCAATCGTAAGGCACGACAATAAATAAAGACAGAAAAAAGATGCTATTTTTAAGTCAGAAGAGAAAAGAGTGCAACATGTTGACGTTGCACTCTTTTTTGGAACAGGAAACGATACATATAGATCTGTAGCTTTAACGGCTAAAGATCAAAAGGTCGGTTCTTGGCTTATTACGATATGGAAAGGCTGCAAGAAGTTTGTAAGAATTTTTTGCAGCTATTTTTTTTGCCTCTGTTGCGTTGTGTGTATATAGAATAACTTTGCCTTCTTTTGTTAACAGAGAAGGTACTTTTTTGAAAAATTGTTCATAGAGCTGCACAATCTCCTGTTGCGTTGTTTTACCGGCAGCAAAAGGCATATTGGTAAAGATCTCATCAAACAGATATTCATGTGTAAAGTTAAAGAAATCCTTATTGATATAATGGATGATCTGTCCGGCATTTTGCGTGTTTTCCTGTGCTTTTGCAATCGCAGTCGGATAGATGTCAATACCATAGGAAGTATTTGCTTTTTGGATCTTCTGTCGCTCGATCAGCATGGTACCGACTCCGCAGAACGGATCTAAAACCTGAGCATCTTCTGCCATATATGGCTGTGCCAATGCCGCAAGCAGGGCAGCGTCTGTCGGTTTAATACTGGCTGCGACAGATTCGGTACGATAAGAGAAACGATGATCAGGAAGTGTGAAATATTTGACCATGATACTACAGTTGCCTTCTTCGTTTTCTATGATACGAAGTTCAATCTCATAGTGAGATGGCGAGTTAAGAAGCATACGGTTGCTTTCAAGTTCCAAAGCACTTGCAATCTTTTTTGTCAGGTCGCTTTTGAACCGGAGATCTTTATTACTTTTTAATTCTATACGGTAATAAAATGGTGTGCTTTCCTTATGATCCTGTTGCAAAAAGGTAAGAAGATCAGACTGTAACAGCATAGAGACAATGGCTTTTGCATCAAAAGAACAAGGTTTTAGCATGTCAGGTTCAAAAAGCATTTCCTGATAAGTACGAAGAGATAAAAGCGGTTCTAATGCATCTGTTACAACATGTACTCCGGCAGAAAAGACAGTCGGTTTCAGACCGAGTTCCGTAAGCTGTGTGGCTACGAAATCTGCATGGTTACGATTGGTCAAAAGGACACATTGGTGTTTGCGGTTCATTCCGGTAAAAGTATGCATCGGAATGCCTTCTTCTTCTATGATCAATTCACGTAAAAGACGGATCTCTTCTTCAATGTGTTTTTTGTTTTCCTCAGCTGTCTTTTGGGTGCAGAGCTTGTCATATTGTTTATGAAGTTTGGGAAGAAGTTCTTCGTAATCAAAGTTCTTCATGGCAGTCAGATAAGAACCTCGTACAAAGAGCGTTTCCTCTTTTTGATAAGCTGTAAAAAGCGGTTCTAGGAAATCATCCATTGCCAGATCGCCCATTAAAAGGGCGGTGTTCTTTCTGGTCTTGGCATCCTCGCTTTGAAGCAGAGGGATTAAAAGATTTGTCTGATCCCACATGATATTATACAGATCGCTAAAAGCTTCTTCGTCCTTGATCGCCTGTCTGATCTTGCTTAAAGTCTGCCGGATCTCAATGCCGTCTTTTAAGCGGGTAAGTAATGCATCTATCATATAAAGTTCTCCGTTTCTATCTTAAAATTCTGTTGTTATTGTAACCTATTTCGGGTAAAGATTCTATAGGGTATTTCTGTTTTGTATCAGAGGAACAGATCTAAAAAAGACAGGCATTTCTTTATGGAGCATTTTATGCAACAGTTTGACACTATAACTTTGTGGTGATACGATAATGCGTACAAATAAACAGGAAGTAAATGGTTTTGCTGCCTGAAAAAGAAAAACGAAAAAAAGAGGGAAAGAAAGTGCATATATTAAAGAAGTTTATACCGTATTATTCACCATATAAAGTCGTATTTTTTCTGGATCTGATCTGTGCGGCAGTGATCAGTCTGATCGATCTTGCCTATCCGCAGATCCTACGTATTATGACAAAAACAATATTTGCCGGAAGTTCTTCTGTCATATTGAAGGCGTTGCTTCCGATCGGTCTTGCCATGCTTGTGATGTACATTATTCAGGGGCTTTGCAAATATTATGTCAGCTATCAGGGACATATGATGGGTGCTAATATGGAACGCGATATGAGGCAGCAGCTTTTTGATCATTACGAAAAGTTATCTTTTTCTTACTACGATCAGAACAATTCCGGTCAGATGATGAGTAAGCTGGTGTCCGATCTTTTTGATATTTCCGAAATGGCACATCATGGCCCGGAAAATCTTTTCATTTCTCTGATCAAAATTATCGGATCGTTTGTGTTCCTGTTTATGATCAACTGGAAACTGGCTGTCCCGCTTCTGGTGCTCGTATTTTTTATGATCCTTTTTTCTTACGGACAGAATCGTAAAATGCAAGCGACCTTTTTGGACAACCGCCAAAAGATTGGGGACATTAACTCAAGTTTACAGGATACATTAGCCGGAATTCGTGTGGTACAGTCTTTTGCAAATGAAGAGATCGAACGCAAAAAATTTAAGCACAGCAACCATAACTTCTTAGTTTCTAAAGATGCTAACTATCATTGTATGGGTACTTTTATGAGCGGAAATTTGTTCTTTCAGGGATTAATGTATCTTGTCACATTGGTTTTTGGTGGCTTTTTGATCGCAAAAGGGCAGATGGAAGTAGCGGATCTTGCAATGTATGCACTTTATATCGGTATCTTTATCAGTCCGATCCAGATACTGGTGGAATTAACGGAAATGATGCAAAAAGGGCTGTCGGGATTTCGTCGTTTCATGGCAGTTGTTGAGACAGAGCCGGACATTGTGGACCAAAAAGATGCAAAGCCATTAGAGCAGGTGCAGGGAACGGTAGATTACGAAAATGTATCTTTTCATTATAGTGATGACGATACGCTGGTATTATCGGATGTATCTTTTCGCATCGAAGCCGGTAAGTCAGTTGCTCTGGTAGGACCTTCCGGCAGTGGTAAGACAACGATCTGTTCCTTGCTTCCGCGTTTTTATGATGTCACAGGCGGAAGAATCCTGATCGATGGAAAAGATATCCGCAGTCTGACATTGGAAAGTCTGCGTAACCGGATTGGTCTGGTGCAGCAGGATGTTTATCTTTTTTGCGGTTCTATCAAGGAAAATATAGCATATGGAAAGCCGGATGCTTCTATGGAAGAAATTGTGGATGCGGCGAAGAAAGCAAATATTCATGATTTTATTTTGTCGCTGCCGGATGGTTATGACAGCTATGTAGGAGAGAGGGGAACACGTCTGTCAGGAGGACAAAAGCAAAGAATTTCTATTGCCCGTGTTTTTTTGAAAAATCCGCCTATCCTGATCTTAGATGAAGCAACCAGTGCATTGGATAATGAGAGTGAACGCTGGATCCAGCACAGCTTAGAAGAGTTAGCAAAGAACAGAACAACGATCACAATTGCCCATCGTTTATCAACGATCCGTAATGCAGATGAGATTTTGGTCGTTGCAGATACCGGAATTGCGGAACGGGGAACACATGAAGAATTGATGGCACTCAATGGCATCTATGCACATTATAATGAGATGGGATAAGAAATAGTGAATGGAAAAAGTAAGGCATAAAAATGGAAACAAAAATTTGACAAAAAATATGCTGAAATAGCATAAAAATGCTTGACACGCACGGCAGAGTGTGATATCCTATATTAGGTTTTGCGAAAAGCAAAGCACACTGCCGTAGACAGTAGGTGTCGGTTAACCGACGTAAGAACAATCGCCTACCGAGGAAGATGTGATCATGAAAAGATTATTTATGAAACTTCACCTCTCTGTCTGTGGACGGAGAGGTTTTTTATATGAAATAAAAAGCAATGTTGCATTTTTATTTTGAGTCAGTCTTGCGTGCAGTGATAATATGGGCTTGCCCAAGAAAGGAGATTTCACTCATGGCAAAAGTTGAATTAAAACAGCCTATCGTTGACGAGATCAAGGCTAAGGTTGAA
>ERZ773252.1532-NODE-1532-length-22486-cov-5.954081_pt1 | contig 22486 bp, 20 predicted proteins | sample MGYA00580517_ERZ773252 | MGnify/ENA primary metagenome ERZ773252 (study PRJEB29015, sample SAMEA2737766) | human gut metagenome | biome: human gut; feature: human-associated habitat; material: faeces | place: China | collected 2012 ...
TTTTCCTCACCTTTCCACTCATTTCGGCTTGACTTTTAATAGTTAGTCTTTCAAACAAAAATAGGCCACAGGGAATTACCCTGTGGCCCTCATGAATATAATATATATTTTATCTGATTGGAAAAACGGACAGTACAAGCTCTGCTGTTCAAGAGTAATATCTACAGTCAAAATTTGAATTTTGAATATAGATAAGTGACTTTTGTTTCTTATTATGATATGCTGTATCTGCATGGGATAGAGGATCAATCGGATATGCACATAGCTGTAATGGTCTAGGCGTTTTGATTTGAGATAGGTTGTATTGTGAATTGATTACGAGCGTTGGAAGTACGCTGTCACGCGGAAGTCTAAAACTACTATGGCGTTCGCAATCTCGAGCTCTTTTATAATATAAGGGGATTTAGTCATATGATTCATTTAATCGCAAGTGATATTGACGGGACGCTGCTGCAAGGCGGACAGACCCGATTAGACCCGGCGCTGTTTGACGTTATTGAACGGCTGGAACAGCACGGAATTCGTTTTGCGGCGGCGAGCGGCAGACAGTATACCAATCTGCGGCGGCTGTTTGCCCCTGTCGCGGACAAAATCGACTATATCTGCGAAAACGGCAGTCTGGTCATCAGCGACGGCAGTGTGCTGTATAAGCAGGTGATCGACCGGGCGCTCGGCACGAAGATTCTGCGCTGCATGCTGGAGATGGAGGGCTGCGAACCGCTGCTGAGCGGAGTCATGCAGTGCTATGTTCAGCCAAAGGACCCGGCTTACGCGGACCATATGCGATATTTTGTGGGGAATGATGTAGCGGTTGTAGAGGATCTGACAGCGGTGCCGGAGCCGTTTCTGAAAATTGCGGCGTATTTCCCGGACGGCGCCACCGAAGAATACCGTCTGCGCATCGCGCAGGCTGCGGGAGGGACGATGCGGCCTGTGGTTTCCGGTATGGCGTGGGTGGACCTGCTGCCGCAGGACTGCGATAAAGGCACAGCGCTTGCGGTTTTGCAGCGCCATCTTCATATCAATCGAGAAGAAACGATGGCTTTCGGGGATAACGAAAATGATGTGGAGCTGCTTCGGCAGGCGGGACTGTCCTATGCGATGAAAACAGGCAATCCGTGCGTTCTTCGACTGGCAGACCGTGCGGCGGATGATGTCATATCCGAACTGAATATGCTGCTGAGCGAATTGGAATAAGACGATTTTGATCAGAACAAAAAACACCACCCTTGCGGGTGGTGTTTTTGAAGAAAAGGAGAATTAGGATTTTGTCGTGAGCTTAAACAGAACAGCGCCGTGCGTATCGATCGAGCATACAATGCCGGAGGAAACGACAGCATCGGGCTGGTCGCCCCAGAGGTCGTGAACCGTGTATTCACCGGACAGACCGAGCTTGTCCAGCGTGATCTCGCACTTTGCCGGAAGATTGCCGAGATTGAATACGGCAAGGTAGGTGTTACCCTGCTCATCTTCAGCCTGCCATGCAATCGTGTCGCAGACATTCAGAATTTCGCGGGCGTTCCGGCTGTCCTTCAGCAGTGCCAGCACTTCCGGGTTGGTAATCAGGCCGAGCGTCCATTCATCCAGATCGGTCAGCTCGCAGCCAAGCATAAGCGGCGAACGGAAAATCGACCACAGCGTCAGCATGGTGCGCTGCTCGGGGCGGGTCAGAAGCGTATTGCGCTCGAAAACGCCGTGCTCGCAGCCGCGAATGGAGATATGGCCGACCGGAAGCATATCGCAATCCGGGAAGCAGCCGTTCGATACGTAAGGACTCCAGTTGCGGCAGCGCATGAACATTTCAGTAATATCTTCCCAGCGGTCCCAGAAATCGTTGGTAATGCGCCACATATTGGCGTATTTGCGTAGGTGGTCCGCCTGTTCCACCATGGCCGGTCCGGGAGAAAGACTCAGCACAATATCGCGGCCGCAATGCTGAATTGCTGCGGCGATCATTTCGATTTCTTCTCTGCCGGAATAGTCGTAATCCTGATTGATACGGCGGTAAACCACGCAGATGTCATCTACCTTGACGAAATCGACGCCCCACGAAGCGTACAGCTCGAACAGAGAGTCGTAATAGGCCTGTGCGCCGACGGCGACGGGATTAAGACCGTACATATCCGAGTTCCAGGCGCAGATAGAAGCCGTGTGAGCAATATCACGCGCATGAACATCGGTACCCTTGATGGGTACGTTCTTTGCAACCGCCTGACGCGGAATGCCGCGCATGATATGAATGCCGAATTTCAGTCCCTTGCTGTGAATGTAGTCAGCAATCGGTTTGAAGCCTTTTCCGTCTGCGGCGGAGGGAAAACGATTTGGGGAGGGCATCAGACGGCCGTATTCGTCCATGCAGAGCTCAGCAAAGGCGTGATAGGCGGTAGAATCTGCGGTCGGCTCCGACCACTGAATATCGCATACAACGTATTCCCAGCCATAGGGCTTCAGATGCTCTGCCATATAATCCGCGTTACGGATGAGGTCCTCTTCCGTAACGGAGGCACCGTAGCAGTCCCAGCTGTTCCAGCCCATCGGCGGATTGACAGCAAACAAGTTCTTGTCCATAATTACCCTTCTTTCATAAATCATGTAAATCTGAAATTGTATGATCAAATCCGACTGATTTGTCTTGACAAATTGGATTATAGCACTATTATAAAAAGTATCAAATGACTTAAAAAAGCAAAAAATATTTTTCTGCGATAAAATTTATAAAATTTTATTAGATATGTTTGATAAAGTCAGCTTGGAAGGGACGGACCGACATGGTAGTATATCTTTTTAATTTCAACACCTGCCAGGATCTGGCGCTGCTGGAAATCGGCGATCAGCAGTGTTCGCCGCTGTATGCCTTTGGCCCGAATATTCGTAATGAATACATTTTTCATTACGTTGTATCGGGAAAAGGTGTGGTTATGCTTCAGCCCTCCGGCGAAAAAGGACAGAATATTCTCTCCGAAACGATTGAAGTCAAGGCGGGAGAAGGTTTTCTGCTGGAGCCGCATACCGCGCATATGTACCGTGCTGATGAGAACGACCCATGGCATTATATCTGGATCGTATTCACCGGCCTGAGCGTACCGTCGTATCTCCGTGCGTGCGGCCTGACGCGGAATAATCCGGTTTTTCGCCCTAAAAGCTATGCGCATGCGGTATCTTCCCGCGTCCGGGAGCCGCTTCGTCAGATACTCGGCCGCCCCGATGCCTCAAAAGCGTTCATTATCGGGCAGCTGCATCTTTTCTTTGACGGACTGATGGAAAATACCGCGGTACAGTCAAAAAACGTTACGACGGATATCAATATCGCCAATGTCTACATTGCGGAGGCGATGCGCTATATCGAATCGCGCTATGCGGATATTCGCTCGCTGGATGAAATCGCCGGTTTCTGCAATGTTACCCGAAGCCATCTGGCAAGGCTGTTTCGCAGCACGCTGCATGTCACATTGCAGGAATATTTGATCAATTATCGAATGGATAAGGCCAAAGAGCTGCTGGTCAACACCAATCTGCCGATTTATCAGATTGCGCAGCAGGTTGGCTATGAAGGCGCGCTGCAATTCAATAAAGCGTTTAAGAACAGAATGCAGGTGCCGCCCAGAACGTGGCGGCTGCAGAACCGGCTCCGGCTGAGCGGCGACCCTGACAGAAAATAGATATGCAAAATTGTACGTACATTTTGTTTACAAAAATGAAAACATACGTTATAATAGGAGATGTAATAATGATCATGGCAAATCAAGGAGAATGAGATATGGCACAGCCCAAATATCAGCTGTTACAGCAATGGCTGAGGGACCAGATAAATAGCGGAGAATACACTGCGAATCAGCAGATTCCAACGGAACTGGAGCTTGCTGAGCAGTTTGGATACAGCCGGCAGACGATACGGCAGGCGATCAGCGGCCTGGAGCAGGAGGGCCTGCTGAAGCGGACGCCGGGGCGCGGCACGTTTGTATGTCAGCAGAATGCCGGCCGGGTGAACCGCAGCGAATCCCGCACCCGCAGAGTCGGTGTGCTGACCACGTATCTGGACGATTATATTTTTCCCGGCATCATCAACGGCATCGAGCGGGTGCTGAGCCGTCATGACTATCTGTTTACGCTGGGACTTACGCACAATAAAACGCTGGACGAGGCGACGGCGTTGCAGAAGCTGCTGGCGGCAGGTGTGGACGGACTGATCATCGAGGGCACCAAAACGGCTCTCCCTACGCCGAACGAAGGTATTCTGCAAAGTTTTCGCGATGCAGGCATCCCCATGGTGTTTATCAACGGCTGCTATGACGGCGCAAACGACAGCTATGTACTGATGGACGATGTACAGTCGGGCGAGCTGCTCACACAGCATCTGATTGACCGGGGACATACGCAGATCGGCGGGATTTTCAAATCCGACGATATTCAGGGTGTAAAACGCTACGAGGGTGTTGTAAAGGGAATGCAGAAGAATGACGAGCACATCAAGGATGACTGCATTCTGTGGTACACGACAGAGGATGTCCGCTATCTGTTCGAGGGTTCTATGGATGAAATGATCCTCAAGCGTCTGGCGGATAGCACAGCGGTGGTATGTTATAATGACGAAATCGCCGCAAAGCTGATCGATGTGCTGCGGCGCGCCGGAAAGCGCGTTCCGGACGATCTGTCGGTTGTCGGCTTCGATAATTCGCCGTTCGCCGGCTCGCAGCTGTACAATCTGACGACTGTGACCTATCCGGCAGCGGATATCGGCGAAACTGCTGCAAATGTATTGATGCGCTGTCTGGAAGATCCGGAGCATAGAGAACATATTAAAATCAAGCCTAATATTGTTGAACGCGGTTCTGTACGCTGCCTGAAATAATACCTTTTTGGATAATATGAATAAAAAAGACGGGAAAATTCAGTGCATTTTCCCGTCTTGCTTTTTGTACGTACAATTGCTACAATAAAAATACAAAAGATACTTACATATCGGTGAGTACAGCAAAAAGAAGGTGCGTACAAATGAGCATGACGGAACAATTCAATGTACAGCCTGCGCCGCAGCGCAAGGTGCTGGGCATTGAATTCGGTTCTACACGAATCAAGGCCGTCCTGACCGACGGACATGGTGCGGTCCTTGCAACAGGAAGTCATACATGGGAAAATCAGCTGGTCAACGGCATCTGGACCTATCCGCTGGAGCAGGTATGGAACGGCCTGCAGGCGTGCTATCGCGATATGGCGGACCGGTACCGGATGCGGTACGGCAGTCCGATCACCGTTCTGGATGCAATCGGCTTCAGCGGCATGATGCACGGCTATCTGGCATTTGACCGCGACGGCAATCAGTTGGTTCCATTCCGTACATGGAGAAACACCATTACCGACCGGGCGGCCGACCTGCTGACCAAACAGTTTTCGTTTAATATTCCGCAGCGCTGGAGCATCGCGCACCTGTATCAGGCGATTCTGAACGAGGAAGCGCATGTTTCCTCCATAGATTACCTGACAACGCTGGCAGGATACGTACATTGGCAGCTGACCGGAGAACGCGTTCTTGGCGTCGGCGAGGCGTCTGGCATGTTCCCGATCGACAGCGCCGCAATGACCTACGACGCCGATATGGCGGACCGCTTTGACCGGCTGGTTGCCGGGCAGCATTTCAGATGGAAGCTGCTGGACATTCTTCCACGGGTCCTGCCCGCGGGCGTACAGGCCGGCCGGCTGACACCGGAGGGTGCACAGCTGCTGGATCCGACCGGCGAGCTGCAGCCCGGTACGCCGTTCTGTCCGCCGGAAGGCGACGCCGGAACCGGCATGGTCGCGACAAACTCGGTCGCCGAGCGCACCGGCAATGTATCGGCAGGCACCTCCATTTTCGCAATGGTCGTGCTGGAGCGCCCACTCAGTCGGGTATATCCGGAGATCGACATGGTGACGACGCCGGATGGCAAGCCGGTTGCCATGGTGCACTGCAACAACTGCACCTCGGAGATCAACGCATGGGCAGGCATGCTTCAGGAGTTCGCACACTGCATCGGAAGCGATCTGAGTGATGACAGACTTTATTCGCTGCTATATTCCAAAGCGGCGGAGGGAGAAAAAGACGGCGGCGGCCTTCTGTGCTGCAACTATCTGTCGGGTGAGCCGGTCGTTGACATGGAGGAGGGACGGCCTCTTCTGGTACGCCGTCCGGAAAGCCGCCTGACGCTCGGAAACTTTATGCGCGCACAGTTGTATTCTGCTGTGGCAACCCTTAAAATAGGAATGGAGCTGCTGACCGAAGGAGAATCCGTCAAGCTGGATCGACTGATGGGCCACGGCGGTCTGTTCAAGACACCGGAGGCAGGGCAGAAAATCATGGCTGCTGCGATAGGTGTTCCTGTATCGGTTATGGAAAACGCCGGCGAGGGAGGCGCGTGGGGTATCGCGCTGCTGGCGGAATATATGCTGAGCGGAGAGGGAATGACACTGGCGCAGTACATGGAACAGAACGTCTTTACGGATATGCCAATCATCGAAAAGGATCCGGCTCCCGCGGACATTGCCGGATTTACCGCTTATATGCACGCATATCAGGGACTTCTGGCTGTTGAGGAAACCGCAATACAGGCGGTATGAAAAACGCAGGGGAAAACAGAAAGGAAGATACCGCATGGCACTGAAGGATTATGAATTTTGGCTGATTGTAGGCTCTCAGCATTTATACGGTGAAGAAACGCTCCGTCAGGTAAAGGAACACGCGCAGATCATGACGGAGGGAATGAACCGGTCGGGCAGGCTTCCCTGCTCGCTGGTATTGAAGCCGGTAGCAAAGACTCCGGATGAGATCACGGAGGTAATGCGGGCGGCAAACGCCGACAGCCGCTGCGCGGGCGTGATCGTCTGGATGCACACGTTTTCGCCTTCTAAGATGTGGATCGGCGGACTGTCGGTGCTCCAGAAGCCGTACTGCCACTTCGCAACGCAGTTCAACCGCAACATTCCGAACGAAGGCATCGACATGGATTTCATGAACCTGAACCAGTCGGCGCACGGCGACCGCGAACACGGCTTCATCGCAGCGCGCATGCGTCTGCCGCGCAAGATCGTTGCAGGATACTGGGAAGATGCAGATGTACAGGAAAAAATCGGTGGCTGGATGCGTGCCGCAGTAGGCGCGGCCGTAAGCCGCGAGCTGAAGGTCATGCGCTTTGGCGATAATATGCGTCAGGTCGCGGTGACCGAAGGCGATAAGGTCGAAGTACAGATGAAGCTCGGCTGGCAGGTGAATACCTATGCAGTCGGCGATCTTGTTGAAGTGATGAATCAGGTAAGTGAGCAGGAAATCGACAGCCTGATGAAGGAATATCAGCAGAATTACGAGTTCGCGACCGATGATATGGAAACCGTCCGCTACCAGGCGCGCGAGGAGATCGCCATTCAGAAAATGCTGGATGAGCACGGCTGCGGCGCATATACCAATACCTTTGAGGATCTCTGGGGCATGGAACAGCTTCCCGGCATCGCTTCGCAGGACCTGATGGCAAAGGGTTACGGCTACGGCGGCGAGGGCGACTGGAAGGTATCCGCGCTGACGCACATCATGAAACAGATGAGCGAGGGCGTCCCGGGCGGAACGGCCTTCATGGAGGATTATACCTACGACCTCGAACCGGGCAAGGAGCTTTCGCTCGGTGCGCATATGCTGGAGGTCTGCCCGTCTGTTGCGGCGGAAAAGCCGCGCATCGAGGTGCATCCGCTGGGTATCGGCGGCAAGGCTGCACCGGCACGTCTGGTCTTTGAGGGACATCCGGGCAACGCCATTGTCGTTTCGCTGATCGATATGGGCGGCCGTCTCCGCATGATTGTACAGGATATTGAATGCATCAAGCCGATTTACGAAATGCCCAATCTGCCGGTAGCTCGCGTTATGTGGAAGGGTATGCCGGATCTGAAAACCGGTATCCGCGCGTGGATCATGGCAGGCGGTGCACATCATACGGTGCTCTCCTATGCCGTTACCGCTGAGCAGATGGAAGACTGGGCAGAGATCATGGGCATTGAATTTGTTCATATTACGAAGGATACCACCATTTCGGCACTCAAGCAGCAGCTGCTCGTGTCCGATCTGGCATGGAAGCTGAAATAAGGAGGGGAGAGACGCTATGCTGGAACAGCTCAAGCAAGAGGTGCTGGAAGCCAATCTCCTGCTCCCGAAGCACAAGCTCATCACATTTACCTGGGGTAATGTATCCGGTATCGACCGGGAAAAGGGCCTGATCGTTATCAAGCCGTCGGGTGTGGAATATGAGGACATGACGGCGGATGATATGGTCGTGGTTGATCTGAACGGAACGGTTGTCGAAGGTTCGCTTCGCCCGTCCTCGGATACCCCGACGCACATCGAACTGTATCGCTCCTTCCCGGATATCGGCGGCGTCGTACATACGCATTCCCGCTGGGCAACGACCTTTGCGCAGGCCGGCATGCCGATTCCGGCGCTCGGCACGACGCATGGCGACTATTTCTACGGTGCGGTTCCCTGCACGCGCGCAATGACGCCGGCAGAGATCGCGGGCGAGTACGAGAAGGAGACCGGCAAGGTGATTGTCGAGACCTTCCGCGATAAAAACCCGAATCAGGTCCCGGCGGTCATCGTTCACAGCCATGGCCCGTTCACCTGGGGCGCGACGCCGAAAAAGGCAGTAGAAAACGCCGTTGTGCTGGAGGAATGTGCGCTGATGGCATGGCAGGACCTGCTGGTTTCCAACAATACCGTGCAGCCGATGCAGCAGGAGCTGCTGGACAAGCATTATCTGCGCAAGCACGGCAAAAACGCTTATTACGGTCAGAAGGCCTGAAAATAAAAACGCCGTCGCCTGCTGGACGGCAGCGCATAAGGAGGGCGGAATAAGCAGCAGAGAAGTAGAGTAGAAGAGATAACAGGACAAAAACAGAGAAAGAGGTATGAAAAATGAGAAAAATGTGGAAAAGAGCTCTGGCAGGCGTGCTGACAGCCAGCATGGCACTTTCGCTGGCGGCATGCGGCGATTCGTCTTCTAACGGCGGCAGCAGCGCAGACGGCAGCACGACGCTTGAGGTCTGGTCGTCCAACCTGTCGGATTCGCAGCGCGAAAACGTAAAGAAGCTGGTAGCACAGTATGAGGAGCAGACCGGCGTCAAGGTCAACTATACCGAGTTCTCCTATGACATGCTGCATGACAAGATCCTCTCCGCGGCTGCGGGCGGCAATACGCCGGACGTTGCGTGGGGCCTGCCCGAGTGGACCGGCGAATTCCACAGCATGGGCATTCTGGAGGACCTGTCCGACCGCTACGCAAACTGGGACGACGCTTCCGCACTGAGCGACGCGGTCATGAAGGGTATGTCCATCGGCGATGAGATCATCGGTGTGCCGTACGAAATGACGGTTCGCGCTTATCTGTGCCACGAGAATATCATGAAAAAGGGCGGCGCGTCCGTACCGGCTACCTGGGATGATGTGCTTTCCATGACGGATTTCAAGGATAAGACCGGCACCTATCCGTATGCGCTGGCCTGCACGGGCGTGCGTGCTCCGCAGGAAATGATCGTTTATCTGGCGCAGAAGGGCCTTGAGATCTGCTCGCTGCAGGATGACGGCATGTACAAGAATACCTGGAAGGACAATGCAGACCAGCTGGCCGCAGCGGCAGACGTGTTCCAGTTCTATAAGGACTGCATCGACAGCGGCGTTGTCGATCCGAACTCCAAGAGCTTCGGCTATGAAGAGACCGACGACAACTTCGTCAACGGCTTCTCCGCCAGCTACGTAACCGGCAACTGGCTCCAGGAAAAAGAGGACGCCAATCCGGAAGTGATGTCCGATGTTACCGTAGAGCCGATTCCGGTACCGGAAGGCGGCACGCCGGCAACCTACATGGAGCTGAAGCCGCTGTTCCTGTTCAACACCAGCAAGAACAACGACGCAGCATTCGACTTTGCGACCTACGTATGCGGCAAGGAATGGCAGCAGGACGTTTACTCCAGCGCATCTCCGCGTTCCGATGTAACCGTTCCGGGCAAGTGGACCGAGGACTTCCAGGCTCTGTCCGATAACGGCGTTGCATTCCCGCCGGTAACGCTGGGCAGTATTTCTCAGGCTATGATCGATTCCATCGCTAAGGTTCTTCAGGAGGGCATGACGCCGCAGGCAGCAGCAGAGTGGCTGGCCGATGCAGTCAACACTTCTCTGGAAGAGTCCGGCGAGCTGAGCGCTTCGTAAAAAGAAAATGGTGCATACCGGAGCGGAAGCCGTTCCGGTATGCATACTCTTAATCCTGGAGAAAGGTGGAGAAATATGCCGGAAAAGAAGAAAAAATACTTAACACGCGACCAAAGAGACAACCGGACAGCCTGGATCATGCTGGCGCCCGCTCTGCTGTTTCTGGCGGTAATGATTGCCTATCCGCTGGGCAAGGTAATCCATGATGCGTTTTCTCAGGTAAACCTGATAAAGCCCAATGTTTCCGGATTTGCAGGTCTGGATAACTTCAAGACAATTCTCAATGATGAACACTTCTGGAATGATGCGAAAAACACCGTAATCTGGACAGTGTGCTCGGTAGCCGGTGAGTATATCGTCGGCATGCTGGCAGCTGTTCTACTGAATCAGAAATTCAAGGGCCGCGCAATTTTCCGAACCTGCGTCTTTATTCCCTGGCTGGTTCCGATCATCGTTGCAGGCATGACATGGGACTGGATGCTCAATACAGATTTCGGCATTGTAAACTACCTGCTGACTCATCTGCATATCATTCAGGCTCCGATAAACTTCCTCGGCGACGCCAGATTTGCTATGGCGACAGTCATTTTCGTAAATATCTGGCGCAGCTTCCCGTACTACACGATTTCTTTCCTGGCTGCGATGCAGTCGATTCCCGGCGACCTGTCGGAGGCAGCGGCGATCGACGGCGCGGGCATGTTCACCCGCTTCTTCCGCATTACGCTGCCGCAGCTGAAGTCGGTATCGCTGGTCATCGTATTCATCCATGTCATCTGGACCGCGATCAACTTCGACTTTATCTGGGTCATGACAGAGGGCGGTCCGAACTACGCTACCGAAACGCTGCCGATCATGATCTATCGCTATTCGATGAAAAAGTTCAATGTCGGCGCAGCGTCCGCGCTGTCTACCATGATGTTTACGGTCATGACGATCCTGTTCGTATTCTATTACCGCAAACGAGAAAAAATCAACAGCCAGGCAGGCTGAGAAAGGGGCGGAAAAAATGGGCAGTAAAAAAACAAGGGCGGCTGTTTCCGCCGTTACCTACATTCTGATCAGCATTCTGGCGGTCATCTGTGTTTTCCCATTCTTCTGGATGCTGATTTCTGCATTGAAACCGAAGGATGAGATCCGTTCGGCAGTTCCTTCGCTGCTGATCGACAATCCAACGATCGATAACTTCCGTCGCGTGCTGGTCGATAACGGCTTTCTTACCTATATTAAGAACAGCTTTGTCGTTTCTCTCGCCGCAACGCTCATCTCCATGATCATTGCGGTGCTGGCCGGCTATGCGCTGAGCCGTTACTACCGCAAGCGCATCGTGAAGACTTCGAACTTCATGATGATGCTGTCGCAAATGATTCCGGGCGTTCTTCTTTTGGTACCGCTGTATATGATCATGCAGCAGATGCATATGCTGGAGACGCACATTTCTCTGGTGCTGGCATACACCACGTTCGTCATTCCGCTCTGCACCTTTATGATGAGCAGCTTTTTTGACACGGTACCGATCGACCTGGAGGAAGCCGCCGAGATCGACGGCTGCTCCAAAGCAAAGACGCTGATCCGCGTCATTCTTCCGGTTTCGATTCCCAGTCTGATTTCGACCGGTCTGTATGCGTTCATCAATGCGTGGAACGAGTTCATGTTCGGCTACGTTCTGATTTCGTCCGATAAGCTGCGCACGCTGACGCCGGCTATCATGCTTTTCAAAGGCGCGAACCTGGTAGACTGGGGCGGCCTGATGGCGGCATCCGTCATTTCGGTCCTGCCGGTCACGATCATTTTCCTGTTCCTTCAGAAATACTTCCTTGCCGGTCTGATGAGCGGTTCGGTCAAGGGCTGATGGAGGTTTGCCATGAAGCGTATCGCAATCAACGAAAACGGTATCCATATGGTCTTTGAGGTGCGCCGCGATAAGGTCCGGCTGGTGCATTTCTCCGCCCTTCCGCTGGACGAGAACACACTCGTCCGGCAGGGAGAAAAGGACCTGTATTTCCCCTCCGAGATACAGGTGACCGGACGCAATCGCCCCAGCAACTGGCATGGTGCGAAAATCGTAGAGACCTCGCCCGGATATGAAATGAAGTATCTGGATTTCCGCGACAGCCGGAATGACACCGGCCGCAAGCTGGAATGGGAGACCGTTCACGAGGAAACCGGACTGCATCTGACCATGCATTATCAGTTTTATGACGGCATTCCGGTCGTCCGCAGCTGGACCGAGGTAACCAACTGCGGGACTGAAGCGCAGGGGCTGGAAGCGCTCTCCTCGTTCTGTCTGATGGGACTCGGCAAAGAGGGCCTGATTCGACCGGATCGCAAGCTGCGCCTCAGCGTTCCGCACCACTCGTGGAAACGGGAAATGCACTGGAACAGATACAGCTTTTCCGATCTGGGCTTGACCTTCACGGCCGGTTCCGATCCGGAAGCCGAATCGACGCAGGTCTTTTCGGTGAGCAATACGGGCAACTGGTCTACCAAGGAGTATCTTCCGATGGCGTATCTCGAGGATACGGAAGCCGGCGTATCGCTTTACTGGCAGATCGAACATAACGGTTCGTGGCACTGGGAGATCAGTGACTACGAAGGGCAGTATTATCTGGAGCTTGGCGGTCCGGATGAGCTGCATAACCACTGGTGGAAGCAGCTGATGCCGGGCGAGACCTTTGTTTCGGTTCCTGCCTGCATCGGTGTAGAAACCGCAGGCATGGATCGCGCTATGGCTGCACTGACCGAATACCGACGGCGGATACGCCGCCCGAATCGTGACAATGAGCAGCTCTCGGTCATTTTCAATGACTATATGAACTGCCTGTCCGGTGACCCCACGACGCAGAAGGAACTGGAAATGATTCCGAAGGCGCGGGAAGCAGGATGCGAATACTTTGTCGTAGACTGCGGATGGTATGCGGACGGCGCATGGTGGGACGGCGTCGGTGAGTGGCGCCCCTCGGAAAAGCGCTTCCCGGGCGGCTTCAAAGAGGTCATGGACGCCATACGCGACGCGGGCATGATCCCGGGCGCATGGCTGGAGCTGGAAGTCATGGGCGTCAACTGTCCGCTGGCAAAGCAGCTTCCGGACAGCTGGTTCTTCATGCGGCACGGCAGGCGTGTGTGCGATAAGGGGCGCTATCAGCTCGATTTCCGCAATGCGGAGGTTCGGGACTATGCCGAGCGGGTGATCGACCGCATGGTCAATGAATACGGCGTCGGCTATATCAAGATGGATTACAACATCGAGCCGGGCACCGGTACCGATCAGCAGGCCGACAGCACGGGGCAGGGTCTGCTGGAGCATAACCGGGCGTATCTGGCATGGATCGATCATATTTTTGAAAAATACCCGGAGCTCGTCATAGAAAACTGCTCAAGCGGCGGCATGCGGACAGACTATGCGATGCTGGCACGGCACAGCCTTCAGTCCACAAGCGACCAGACCGATTACCGGCAGTACGCGACTCTGGCAGCCAATGCACCGGCGGCGGTCACCCCGGAGCAGGCTGCGGTGTGGTCCTATCCGCTGACCGACGGTGATGAAGAAGAAACGATTTTCAACATGGTCAACGCAATGCTGCTTCGCATTCACCAAAGCGGCCATCTGGTCAATCTCAGCCCGGCTCGGTTCGCGCTGGTGAAGGAAGGCATTGCATGCTACAAGAGCATCCGGCAGGATATTCGGCGGGCGGTTCCGTTCTGGCCGCTGGGTCTGTCCTCGTACGGGGATTCGTGGGTATCTCTCGGACTGAAAGCCGGAAATAAAAACTATATTGCGGTATGGCGCAGCGACAGCGGAAACGATACCTGTCTGCTTCCCATTTCGCATCTGCGCGGAAAAGACGCAAGTGTAAAGTGCCTCTATCCGCAGAATGCCGCGTGCCGCTGCGCATGGCACAAGGAAAGCGGCGAACTTGCGGTCGAGCTGCCGGTGAATATCTCGGCACGACTGTTTGAAGTAAGTGCAAACGAATAAGGAGGAATCAAGGAATGGCAAAGATTTCTTTACAGAATATTAGAAAGGTATATCCCGGCGGCGTTGAAGTAGTGCCGAAACTTAATCTTGAAATCGCGGACAAGGAATTTGTCGTGCTGGTCGGCCCTTCCGGCTGCGGTAAATCGACTACGCTGCGTATGATCGCAGGTCTTGAGGAGATCACGGACGGTGATATGTATATCGGCGAGCGCCGCGTCAATGACGTTGCGCCGAAGGACCGCAATATTGCGATGGTTTTCCAGAGCTACGCGCTGTATCCGCATATGACGGTTTACAAGAATATGGCTTTCGGACTGTCGCTTCAGAAGATGCCGAAGGACGAAATCGACCGGAAGGTTCATGAAGTAGCTAAAATTCTGGATCTGGAGCATCTGCTGAACCGCAAGCCTAAGGCGTTGTCCGGCGGCCAGCGTCAGCGTGTCGCACTGGGACGCGCTATGGTGCGCGACCCTGATGTATTCCTGCTGGACGAGCCGCTGTCCAACCTGGATGCCAAGCTGCGTACCTCGATGCGCGCGGAGATTGCCCGCCTGCATAAAAGACTGGGCACGACCTTTGTCTACGTAACGCACGACCAGACCGAGGCGATGACGATGGGCGACCGTATCGTTGTTATGAAGAGCGGTATCATTCAGCAGGCCGATACGCCGACAAACCTCTACAACAAGCCCTGCAATATGTTTGTAGCCGGCTTTATCGGTTCTCCGCAGATGAACTTCATCGACTGCACGATCGAAAAGGGAAAAGAAGGCTACGGCGTCAATTTTGCCGGCAAACTCATCCCTCTGCCGAAGGGCAAGTTCCCGGATAAGCTGATGGCGGAATACGCCGGAAAGACGGTGGTTCTCGGCGTCCGTCCGGAGGACTTCCATACGGAAAGCGCATTCCTGGAAATGAGCGAGGACAGCACGGTAGAGGCCGAAGTTGAAATCGCAGAAATGATGGGTGCGGAAATTTATATCCATGCTGTATGCGGCGGTCAGAAACTGATCGTGCGCGCACCGTCCCGCGTGCAGGCGGAAAGCGGCGACCATATTTCGCTTGCTATCGATAAGAACAAAATTCATCTGTTTGACAAAGAAACCGAACAGGCAATCAATATTAAATAATTTATTCCTATTAAGCCACCTCTCTCTTCTAATATGGAAAACTCCGTATGGCTGAATATACGCCATATGGAGTTTTCTCGCTCATATGAGCACACAACACATCGCATTTGATGCAAGATTTTGCATTCATCTTAGGATGTTTATATGTCAGTAACATATCTGTTTCTCAAAAAACTCCACAATCCCCGCTTTCAGCACTCTCCACTCCCGGCCGACCTTTACGGCTGGGAGTTCTTCGTTTGCAATCATCTTGCGGACCTGCTGGCGCGTGGTTTTGAGCAGGGCTGCGGTTTCTTTAACCGTCAGAATTTCGTCATTTCTCATGCCCAAGGATCCTTTCTCTGTGCCTGTGGAGCGGAAGAAGCGCCGTATTTCTGCTCCTTGTAGATAAGGAAAGAAAAACGCCTTGAAAAGCGTAGGCTTTACGATTTACAGAACAAATTTCAATTCATCAATCCCTGCTGTATCCCGCAGTGTAGCCGGCTGCACACCCAGTTTCTCGAATTGCTTTTTTACGGTTCGGAGCTTATTCTCGGACAGCCCGCTGTTTTTCACAGCCTGTGCATAACTTTTGCAGTCGGACAGCTTCTCAACCAACAGCCGCATATTCTTCCTCGTGGCGGAGTGTTTGACGGTTTCGATCCGTGCGATGCAGTCAGAATATCGCACAAACGGCAGATTTGCGTGCAGCTTTTTCATATATGAGTGAATGATTTTCTCCGACTCATTCATCACGGTTTTCAGGATTTTCTTGTTGCTGCCCTTGACTTCATCGGACAGGCCGCGCTTGAACTTCGCTCCCGAGCGGGACACCTCGAACCGAAGCATCGGCGCATCATACTGCTCCAGCAAGTCCTCCTCCATCAGCTGAAATGTCTTGTCATAGGCCGTCAATGTGGTCGTCTTGCAGCAAATACGCCACGAATGCGCGTTCTTTTCCTTGTGATTGGGGAATTCTTTGCCGAATGTGCACAGCTTGTACTGCTTCATGTACGGACTACGTCGAATGACACGCAGTGCCTCATCGACCCATCTCTGCGACTCGGGAAAGTAGTCCAGACAGCAGTCGATACGAGAGAGCGTCAGCTGTTCGAACTCACAGTCCAGACCGATTTTATGCAGCAGTTCTGTCATCTCTTTGTCAAGCGTTTTCGGCTGATTTTCCGTCGCGGTGAACACTTTCTTGGGTGAATATTTCCCGTGCAGTAAAGTGTGCGGATTAAGCCGGAAACGAATAGAACAGGCGATATTTTTATTGGTTTTATTTTCGCAGCGTTTCTGTTTGAACAGATAGAGCACCACGCCCTGACCGCAGTACGAGGTGCAGATATACTTCTCGATGCCTTTGTCGGAATGATATGTCGCGTCCGGGTAGAGTTTGCCAAAATTCAGACTTTTCAGATGCTGAAACACCTTGTTGAAGTCCTTCTTAGACACTCTGTGAAATAATTCGATCGTGTGGATACCATAGCGAGAGTCCATTTCACTCACCGTCCTTCGCAAAGCACTCGATGACTGCATTGTGCAAATCATCCGATGACTCGCAGATCGCATACAACTCATTTACGGCATCGATCGCGCGTTCATCCGTATTGGAGATGATGTCAAGGTTCATCTGAAAGTCAGTGTCATTCCAGAGCAGCAGTGCCTTTGCGCGTTTGCCGTCGCGCCCGGCTCGGCCTGCCATCTGGTAGAATGACGCGACACTGAACGGCAGCTGAGAGACAATAATCAGGCGAATATCCGAAATATTCACGCCCATACCAAAGGCGGAAGTTGCAATCATGATATGTGCCTCACCGGAACGAAAGCGCGCTTCCTGCTCGGCTCGGTTAGACAGCCTGCTGTGGCAGAGAGCAATCTCGGAAGCCGAAATATCGCAATCCTCAATCAGAAAGTCACGCATATCTTCCACATCGCAAACACGGGTGCAGTAGATAACAATTTTCCCTTTACTGCCGCATTTCTGAATCGCTTTTCTGACTTTCGCATAACGAGCAGCATCATTTTTCACAAATGCTTTCTTGAGGGAGAGATTAGAACGCTTGAGCTTGCCGATATGTACGACAGGCTTTTTCATGCGTAGACTTTTCGAAATATATGGAATATCTTCCGGCATAACAGTTGCGCTGAAGGCGGCAACGACAGGTGAGGAGGGCAAATCCTTGATAAATCTACCGATATTGCGATACATCGGACGAAATTCATTGCCCCATTCCGTCAGACAGTGCACCTCGTCTACCACAACCGTGTGCACCTTGTTCTTCTGAATTGCCTTCCACAGATGCGGATCATTCAGTCGTTCCGGTGCAACAAAGAGCGCCTGAAGCCTGCCGTGCTTCAATTTTTCAATAATATTGGTATTCTCTGCATTGCCGCTGTACAGGCAGCCCGCTCGGATTTTGCTGTCCTCGCAACGCTGCATCAGATCACGCATGAGTGCGACTGTCGGAAGAATACCAATCAGCAGATCGTTTGGGTGCATGACAACCATAGAAAGAAAGCAAATTGACTTTCCTTCCGAAGTCCGTGCTAAACCGAGTACATCTTTACCATCAGATAAGTCTGTGATTACATTTTTCTGAAACGGCTTGAGTTTCGAAATGCCAAAGGTATTGCATATCATCTTTTCCTGTTTGTTCGTCATAATTTTCACTCCTAAACATAGAATTCTCGTTCAAAACTGAAATTTAGAAATTTCATCTGAACTGCCTTTATTCCATTGTTGAGATTGAAGTAGAATTATAATTTCGCAGGAAGAACATGATATATAATAGCAGGGGAATGGTGCGGCAAACGCGATGATGGTCAAAAGATTGACCTTGCAAAGTTCCGGATTTCGTCCTATTCTATCAATCACAAGAATAGAAGGGACTTGAAAGGAGGACTTCATGCAGGCAATCAAAACAGTCGCGTTGCGGGAAGCAGAGAGCACCAGCAGACGAATTCGGGAACAGACAGCGTGGTTTTATCTCCGGCATATGAATATCAACGAGGACACTCCCCCCTCTACAGCATTTCATGCACTCCTGACTCGTAAAGAGCGTGAAACTCTGCCCGCGCCGCAAGGCGAAAAAGAAAAAGCGGTACGGAAGCAGCTTTGCGCGCGTTCTGCCTTGTTAGAAGCGCAGCTTTATGATACGATAAACGCATACACAAAGCTATTTATCATGAACGACGCCAGCATACCGGCTGACCTGCGAAAGAAGCTGAACGCTGAGCTGGAGCAGTTTAATTCACAGACAACACAGACGCTGATGGACAAATCGACCGATTGTGTACGTCAGAACACGTCGGCGGAACAGATGGCGGAAGAACTGCTTGCGGTGTTCAATAAAGCAGCGAAAAAGCTGTCCGGTGACATCGACGGAGCCTATATGCAGGCAAGCTGGTATTATCTGCTGCATCGTTTTGTTGCGGCAGGATACAGTGAATCCAACGTTATATAATATCGCAAACTGGCTGACTCTGGGCACTGCCGATACCGTAAAGGGTGCGTTCGCGCCGGAAAAGCCACTATCGCTTGAGCATTGGCTGGATTCGATAGGCGTTGTTTCCATTGCGCTTGGCGCATATGAATTGGCGCAGAAATATGCACCGGCAGCGATCGATGATGTTGCGGCGTTTGAAAATGCAGCGGCTCAAAACGCTGCGGAAATCAACCTGCCGGAAGATGCTCTTATTGTCCGTGATACCAAATATCTTGATGAAAGCGGTCATGTTGACTACCTTAAATACGCATTAGATGATGGATTTGTGGCAGGGACAAAGCATATAGAAACACTTGATACTGGTGTTTTAATTGACCGCTATGGCGGACCAGGCGGTGATTTTACCGCGCCGAAAGGCACACCATATAAAATGCGATCATTGCCCTATTACAAAAATCAGAATGTCTATCATGTTTATCGAGTGATCAAACCCATTGAAAATGTAGAAGCAGGAAGAATCGCTCCGGCGTTTGGCGAACCGGGCGGCGGAATTCAATATAAATTGCCTGCGCCGATTGAAAAGTTACTTGGCGAATATTTGGAGGAGGTTACTCAATGATTACAATGAACCGAAAACAGCTGCTTGCAATTTTCCGCTATCTGAAAGTACCATGCGACACTTATGACCTTGGGACAAGTATGAGAATCGAGGCCTGCTATGATGTGGAGTATACAGAGCAGGGCTGGGAAATGTGCCGCTTTGACCGCGGCAAAAAATACAGCGTTAAAATCTTTGACAACGAAACCGATGCATGTTTTGCGCTCCTTAACCATGTAATGCATATGCGTGGGCTTTCCGTAAGACTTTCCCTGAGCATCCATCAGCTTCATTCCATTCTGGTCTATCTGAAAGTGCCCGAAGACCTGTATGATTTCAGTGCCGGATATTTCGGTACGAACTGCTATTCCATGGAATGGACAGCACAGGGCTGGGAGGTATTCTTCGCCGTGAACGGCGAAAAGTGTGATGTTGCCGTCTTTGACAGCGAAACCGATGCCTGCCTCGACCTGCTGTATAAGGTAATGCATCGCTAAGCACCTTGCACAGCAGCAACAGATTGGGTATAATAAAAGCAGATATCTGGCACAGCAGGAGAGATAACTATGGCAGAAAGTTTTACCGCGCAGCTTATTCGGCGTTTTCAGATCGAGCAGAAGAAGAACGACCATAGCGGCGTGTATGCACCCTCTCAAAAGCTGCTGGCGTATCATTCCAACCGCATTGAAGGCGGCATGCTGACGGAAAAGCAGACGGCCTCGCTCTTTGATACCGGCACCCTGACTTCGGAAGATGCACTGATTCGCGCGAAAGACGTGGAGGAAATGACCGGTCACTTTCTGATGTTCAATGAAATGCTGAAAACCTATGCGGAACCGCTTTCACATGAACTGATTAAGCGGTATCATTACAAGCTGAAAAGCGGTGTGTTTGAGGATATAGCCAACGGTTATCCGATTGGAGAATACAAGAATCGCCGAAATATCGTATCGGATATTACAACTGCACTGCCGGAAGATGTTCACGCGCGAATGACCGCATTGCTGGACGAATACAATGCGAAAGATCAGCAGGACCTGCATGGACTGGCAAAGTTCCATGCGGATTATGAGGCCATTCATCCGTTCCAGGACGGCAATGGACGAACCGGACGGCTGATTCTGTTCAAGGAATGCTTGAAAAAACGACATTGCTCCCTTCGTGGTAAATGACAGCCGCAAGGCCGAGTATTATCATGCGCTGAATACTGCGCAGACAAAACAGGATTACAGCCTGCTGGAGCGGTTCTTCCGCGAGGAGCAGTCCGAATACCGTCAGCAGGTCGAAGGTTTCCTGCCACCGGTCAAAGAATAGCCAACGCCACTGCGGCTACTACGAGGCTACTGCCACCGAATATTGGCAGTCCCAACAGGTGCAGAAAACATACAAAAACCGCACAAAATGTTGGTGAACTGCACCTTTTCAGTAGTCGCTGCGATGCAAACACCTCACATAGCACCGCTCCGACTTCAAAGCCCATGCGTTCGAATCGCACCGGGCGTACCAAAATGTGTTGATGAAAGATGCAGCACCGAAAACACCGCACGAAAGTGCGGTGTTTTTGCATATAACACACCACTTTTAGGATGAAAAAGTTGCAAAAACTCGATTTTTTGAAATTTCAGTTTTGCCCTGCGAGAGGCGACCTTTTTAAGATGCGCCCTGCCGAATTTATGGACTGGTGTGACTCGAACACCAAGGCTTAAAAACAAAGAAAACCAGCAGCCGCTGTATCACCCGCCCCTCTTCTGGCGTGTGAGGCAGCGGCTTTTCCTATCAGATGGGAATCGGACACATAATCTGAAGTGGGCTCTATAACCTAATTGAAAAGAAAACGTTATACTTGATATGGACTTTTCCTGCTGAGTCGGTTACCATATTAAGTGTTCCGTGCGGCAGGTTCAGCTTTGTCCCGCAAGGATCGATGAAAGGAAAGGCAAAATCAATTATGAAACTGAAAAGAAATTCCCTGACCACGCTTCTGGTGGTCAGCTTCCTCCTTATGGCACTCTCAGGCTGCGGGCAGCAAGCCGAGCCGGATTCAGCGCAGCCGCCGCTGGAAACCGTAACGTACTCCAATCTGACGGACGCGGACTCGCGCAAGCTGCTCACAGAAGCGCTTGCAGATGCCAATGTGGATGAGACCCGAACGAAGCTGCTGCTGGACCGCGTGGATCAGTTCAATGCCAGCGTCAAGAGCGAATGGCTGACAGGCGGGTTTGAGAGCGCCGCTCCCACCGAGACCAGATATGACCCCTATGAGATGCAAGATCTGTGGACGGAGAAGAACGGCAGCTTCCCCGGCTATAACTGCCGGATCACGGCCTTCAGTCTGTTCGGTGAGTTCGTCACCGCCGGAGTAGATCAGCCGGAAACGCAGGGCGAGGACTCCCTCTTTATGGATCTTGAAACGCTGGCCGCAGATCCCGCCGTTCTCTGCGGAGACAGCACGTCCAAGTTCTGCGCATTGTTCGCACCGGTAACTGCCGCAGACACCACAGAGGTGGCGGATCAGGTCAAAGCGCTTCAGGCGGGCTGGTCGGAACGCGGTATTTCCTTTGAAGACAGCTCTGCCCGTCTGATCTCCGTTGTCCTCCATGACCGATTTTCGGATACGGACAATACGCTGTTCATCGGGCACGTGGGCGTATTACTGCCGGCAGAGGACGGAAGTCTGTACTTCATTGAAAAGGTCGCCTTTCAGGAGCCGTACCGCCTGGTAAAGATTCAGAACAGAACCGAACTGAGCGATTATCTGATGGAAAAATACGATACTGCATGGGGACAGGATACGACACGTTCCTTCATCATGGAAAATGATGAACTTATGGATGGATACCGCCCAAACCCGTTGGACAGCGCGTCATAAGCAGCACATAGGGCAGGAAGCCTGCTTCTTCGCAGGCGGTTCGGTCGGCACCAAGCTGGCAACGGCATCGCACAGACCAGCATTGCAGGCATTATGAGTTTGTGCGGCTATATTTCCTCGACCGGCAGCGCTGTTGTGCAGTCGCAGTCCGCAATCAACTCGATCATCAACATCTATATGTTTGGCCCGCTGCTGATCTTTGTCGGCGTTCTGATCGTCGGCCTGCTGTATCAGCTCGACAAAAAGTATCCCGCTATCATGAAAGA
>ERZ773252.1543-NODE-1543-length-22394-cov-6.962666_pt1 | contig 22394 bp, 17 predicted proteins | sample MGYA00580517_ERZ773252 | MGnify/ENA primary metagenome ERZ773252 (study PRJEB29015, sample SAMEA2737766) | human gut metagenome | biome: human gut; feature: human-associated habitat; material: faeces | place: China | collected 2012 ...
GGACATGCACCCGTCGGATTGTCCAAACGTGGAAGAGACACGGAATCTGATGCAAACATTCGACCGGAAGAAATACTCACATTTTTCTCTAACGAATATTCCATCTGCATTTCCACACGAAATCCGCAAGTGTGCTTCTTATAATATTACTTATCAACCCAAAGAGATCTATGCTTATTGCGACAATTCTTTGTGACAAAAGCCTCAACGGGTTATCCCATCACAACCTCGACATTCACGTCCTTCTTTCCGGCTGCGAGCGCGATCGGAATCATGCCGCCGGAGATGCCGGACACGTCGACATCCTTGCCGTCGACGGTCATGGAAATGACGCCCTTTTCCACATGGTTCGGATTCTTGACAGTCACGTGGTAAGCCGTACCGCGGAAATCTCTTCTGGCGGTAAAGCCATCGAGAGAGGACGGAATACACGGATCGATCACCAGTCCGTCATAATCCGGGCGGATACCCAGAATATACTGGGAGACGTCAAGGAATGTCCATGCAGCCGTTCCGGTCAGCCAGCTGTTCTTGGCTTCACCGAAGTTCTTAGCGTCCTTGCCGGCGATCATCTGTGAGTAGACATACGGCTCGGTGCGGTGGATTTCGCTGATGTCCTCGATGTAGGCAGGACAGGTTCTGGTGTATACCTGCCATGCGCGGCTGCCGCGTCCTACAACTGTCTCTGCGATCGAGATCCAAGGATTGTTGTGGCAGAAGATACCTGCATTTTCCTTGTATCCCGGCGGATAGGAAGAAATCTCGCCAAGTTCTACGTGATATCTGTGGTAAGCCGGCTGCAACAGAACAATACCGTACTTGGTGTCGAGATATTTCTCGACAGACTGCATTGCCTTTAAGCAGTTGCCTTCTTTGAGACCGATCTCTGCCATGACGCAGAAACCCTGCGGCTCGATGAAAATCTTGCCCTCCTCACACTCCTTGGAACCGACTTTGTTCTTGTAGTGGTCATAGGCGCGCAGGAACCATTCGCCGTCCCATCCGGCGTCAAGCACCGTTTTTTCCATATCGGCGATCGCTTTCTCTGCAACCGCTGCCTCGTTATCCATGCCTCTGTGGCGGCAGATTGCCGCATAGTCTTTTCCGTAGCGCACGAACATGCCGGCGATAAAGACGGACTCGGCATTCGGACCTTCGGACGGACCGAACGTCTGGAACGATTCTCCCGGTTCGGTGGAGAAGCAGTTCAGATTCAGACAGTCATTCCAGTCAGCGCGGCCGATTAACGGCAGACCGTGCGGACCGAGGTGCTCCATCGTGTAGTGGAAGGAGCGGCGCAGGTGCTCCATGAAGTCTGTTGCCTTGGAAGGATCACTGTCGTATGGCGTCATCTCATCTAAGATCGTGTAGTCGCCGGTCTCCTTGATGTAGGCAGCAGTACCTGCGATCAGCCATAGCGGATCATCGTTGAAACCGCTTCCGATGTCGGAGTTGCCCTTCTTGGTGAGCGGCTGGTACTGATGGTATGCGCTTCCGTCCTCAAACTGTGTTGCGGCGATGTCGAGGATGCGCTCTCTGGCACGATCCGGGATCAGATGAACGAAACCGAGCAGATCCTGACAGGAATCACGGAATCCCATGCCACGTCCGATGCCGGACTCAAAATAGGAAGCGGAACGGCTCATGTTGAAGGTAACCATACACTGATACTGGTGCCATACGTTCACCATGCGGTCGAGCTTCTCCTCGGAGGAAGAGATGGTGAAGTGGGAGAGCAGTTCGTCCCAGTATTCCTTTAATGCGGCAAGTGCGGCATCCGCCTTCTCGGTGCTGTCGTAGCGCGCCATCAGGGCTTCCGCCGGTGCGCGGTTGATCACGCCGTCCTCCGGGCGTCCGATCCATTTTTGGTCGATGGGGGTCTCGATGTAGGCGAGAACGAACACGAAAGTTTTGGACTCTCCCGGTGCCAGTGACACGGAAAGGTGATGTGAGCCGACCGGAGCCCAGCCACTTGCCATGGAATCCTTGGAAGCGCCGGTGACAACCACCTCGGGAGCGGAATTCTCTCCGTATGCGCCGAGGAAGGAATCGCGGTCGGTGTCAAAACCTGCGATCGGGGCGTTGACCGCATAGAGTGCATAGTGATTGCGGCGTTCGCGGTATTCCGTCTTGTGGTAGATCGCGGAACCGTGAACCTCTACCTCGCCGGTGGAAAAATTGCGCTGGAAATTTGTCATGTCATCCATGGCGTTCCAGAGACAGAATTCCACGTAGGAGAAAACGGAAAACGTCTTTGGCGCGCTGCCGTTGTTGGTGAGCGTGAGCTTGTTGATCTCGCAGCTGTCGTCTACCGGAACAAAAGCGGTCAGCTCTGCGGAGAGATTATTCTTGGAACTGCGGAAGGTGGAGTATCCCATGCCGTGATGGCATTCATAGGAATCCAGATCGGTCTTTGTGGGCATCCATCCCGGATTCCAGATCGTATTGCCTTCCTTAATATAGTAGTAATGGCCGTTGCTGTCGAACGGGACATTGTTATAGCGGTATCTGGTCAGGCGCAGAAGCTTTGCGTCTTTATAAAAACTGTAGCCGCCGCAGGTGTTGGAGATCAGGGAAAAGAAATCCTTTGATCCCAGATAATTGATCCACGGAAGCGGTGTCCGCGGAGAAGTGATGACGTATTCTTTCTTCGCATCATCAAAATAGCCAAATTTCATGGGCTTACCTCCATTCATATCATGTAAGCATACGCATTTCCGAAACATTTGCAACGAAAATAGGTAAGTGAATTGTTCAAACTGAAATAATTGCGAAAACGATTAAGTAAACAATTTCTAACTAAAAGTATAACCTGTGAAAATAAAAAAATCAATCAAAATACGCATAGATACAAGGAATACAGCAGATTGAACAAAAAAGCAGGTAAAATATAGAAGAAAGACACAAAGGAGTTGAAAAACCGAAATATAGGGCTGAAAACCGAAAACGTGTAAGAATGACAGGGAAAATACAACTTATAATAGAAGAAAAAGAAATAGAACACGCAAAAATGCACAAAAAATCAGCGAAAAAAGTGTTAAACTCGCCGAAATGACAAATATGTATTGCATTTTTGCGAAAGATGGCATATAGTAAAAGTACGAAAACGATTAAGTGATGTTTCGAAAGTGTGGAGGACACAATGGTATCATTAAAAACGATAGCTGAGAAATGCGGTGTCTCCACTGCAACGGTAAGCAAGGCACTCAACGACCAGAAGGATGTCAGCGAAGAGACGAAGCATCGGATCAAGAAGACAGCAGAAGCACTCGGGTATTTTCCCAATGCGGCAGCGAGAGCACTTAAGACCAACCGTTCCTATAATATAGGAGTCCTTTTTGAGGAAGAAGCGGGCAGCGGTCTTACCCATGAATATTTCTCGGGTGTGCTCAACGGTCTTAAAGTTCAGGCAGAGAAGCAGGGTTACGATATCACATTTATCAATACCTGTTTTGAGAACCGCAAGATGTCCTACTATGAACACTGCAGATACCGGAACTTTGAAGGAGTCGCAATCGTCTGTGCCGATTACAATGATCCGGACGTTCTGGAACTGATGAACAGCGATCTGCCGGTGGTAACCATCGACTATGTACATCATAACTGTACGGCGGTAAGCTCCAACAACATTCAGGGCATGGAAGACCTTGTGAAGTATATTTACCAGCAGGGGCACCGGAAAATTGCATATATCCACGGTCAGGAGAATTCCTATGTTACCAAGGACCGGCTGGCAAGTTTTTACCGGACGATGGATGAATTAGGACTGGAGGTGCCGGATGAATATATCCGGACTGCCGATTATCTTGAGACGAAGGAAGCGGCAAGGCAGACCAGAGAGATTTTAAATCTTCCCGATGTGCCGACCTGCATCATCTACCCGGATGACACCGCCTTAATCGGCGGAAGGAATGTCATCATTGAGATGGGACTTCAGATTCCGAGAGATATCTCCGTGGCAGGTTACGATGGAACGCGCATCTCACAGCTGCTGCATCCCAAACTTACCACAATCCGTCAGAACACAGAGCTGATTGGAAGCGAAGCAGCCAAGCGATTGATTGGCACAATTGAAAAACCGCGAACAACTCTCGTTGAGAGAGTCGTTATAGAAGGAAGCTTAGTACCAGGGCAATCCGTAGGAAAGATCGAACCGTAAGGTGAGATAGATTTTTGCAGAAATAACAGCGGGGCGCAGGGAAAGGTTTCCCAAACCAATGGCGAAAGCCAGACATCTTAAGGAGGAGGGTTTTCTATGAAGAAGAAAATCATTAGCGCACTCTTATGTGCATCCATGGTAGCATCCATGGCAGCAGGATGTGGATCATCCGACACAGCAGACACGACCACAACAGACAACACAGCAACAACGCCTGCAACAGAGGCAGCGCCTGCAGCAGACACAGCTACAGAAGCTGCAACAGATGCAACAGCATCGGATGAGGGCAAAGTTTTAAACATCTACTGCTGGAATGAAGAGTTCAAGTCCAGACTGGAAGATCACTATCCAGGCTACACCATCGTTGATGGAACCACAGGAACCATTGGTGATGTAACTGTAAAGTGGAACATCACGCCGAACGATGACAATGCATATCAGAACAATCTGGATGCAACATTGTTAAAGCAGGCAGATGCAGCAGCAGATGACAAGATCGACCTGTTCCTTGTAGAGGCTGATTACGCATTAAAATATGTAGATACCGATTACACCATGGACGTAGCAGATCTTGGCATCACAGATGCAGATATTGCAGACCAGTATCAGTACACCAAGGATATTGTTACTGATTCCAACGGCAAATTAAAAGGTCTTACCTGGCAGGGCTGCCCGGGCGTATTATTTTACAACCGTGAAGCTGCTAAGGAAGTGCTTGGCTCCGATGATCCGGCAGACGTACAGGAGTACGTAAAGGATTGGGATACATTCAATGAGACAGCAAAGACATTAAAGGCTGCAGGTTACAAGATCACATCTTCCACAAATGATTCCTACCGTGTATACTCTAACAACGTAACTTCCAAGTGGGTAGTTGATGGTAAGATCAATATTGATGATAACATCATGAAGTGGGTTGACGATTCCAAGGAGCTTGTTGATGCAGGCGAGACTGGCACTGCAGAACTTTGGAGCGATGACTGGAAGAAAGGCTTCTATCCGGAAGGAAAGGTATTCTGCTACTTTGGACCGGCTTGGTTAGTAAACTTCTCCATGGCAGCTGAGGACGAGGGAAGTATCGCAAACCTCGGCGGATGGGGCGCAACACAGGGACCGGAAGGCTTCTACTGGGGCGGATCATGGATCTGTGCAGCAACTGGAACAGATAACCCAGGCCTTGTAAAAGATATCATGCTTCAGATGACAACAAACGCAGACCTTATGAAGGATATCGTTGTTGCAGATGATGATTTCGTAAACAATAAGCCAACCATGGAAGCTATGGCACAGGATACCAGCTACTCCAGCAAGGTATTAGGCGGACAGAATCCACTGGCTATGTACTGCGCAGGTGTTGACAGCCTTGACTTAAGCAACCTTTCCGCATACGACCAGGGCTGCAACGAAGAGTTCCAGAACGCAATGAAGAACTACTTCGAGGGCAATGCAACCGAGGATGAGGCACTGGATCTGTTCTACAAGGCAGTAGAGGAGAAATATCCGGAGCTGACACACTAATCGTGGAACTGTAATCTCAGTGATTGAGAGGATATAAGCATCGGTACAGAAAGCATCAGCAGATGAAGAAGTAAAGATGCTATGGATAGAATGACAGGAGCCACGCCTGCCGGCCATCAGGAAGGCGGGTGTGGCTCATTCTATGCCAAAATACAGGCGATTTCTCTGGAAATGCAGAGCTGACAGCAGGTCTGCAAAAAAAAGGAAGGGCTGCTGTGAGCTCTGTATACAATGAATGAAGAAGGGGGCAAATGCTATGAAAAAGAAGTCAAAAGCCGTTCGGTATAATAAATGGGGCTATATCTTTTTACTTCCGTTTATTATCGTGTATGTGATTTTCCAGTTGATACCGATGGTAACAACCATTTACAACAGTTTCTTTGAGAATTATCTGTCGGGACTGACGCAGATCGGACCGAATTTTGTCGGACTTGCAAACTATAAAAAGCTGTTTTCAGACGGTGACATCTGGGTTTATGCCAAGAATACAATGGTGATGTGGATTATGTGTTTTATTCCGCAGATCTTCCTGTCACTGCTTTTGGGCGCATGGTTCTCTGATGTGAGCCTGAAATTAAAAGGACAGCGGTTCTTTAAGACAGTGATGTATCTGCCGAACCTGATTATGGCATCTGCATTTGCCATGTTGTTCTTCACATTGTTTTCCGACAGCGGTCCTATCAACTCACTGCTCATGCAGATTGGCTTTATCGATACACCTTACAAATTCCTTTCCAATGTTGGAAGCACAAGAGGACTGGTTGCATTCATGAACTGCCTGATGTGGTTCGGTAACACGACAATCCTTCTCATGGCAGGAATGATGGGAATTGATACCTCACTCTTTGAGGCTGCCGAGGTAGACGGGGCGACTTCCATGCAGGTATTCTTCAAGATTACGTTGCCGCTGCTGCGCCCGATTTTGGTATATGTGCTGATTACTTCTCTCATCGGCGGTTTACAGTTGTTCGATGTGCCGCAGATTTTAACAAATGGAACCGGAGATCCGATGCGTTCTTCCATGACGCTGATCATGTTCCTCAATAAGCATCTGTACAGTAAGAATTATGGTATGGCAGGCGCGTTATCGGTTGTATTGTTCTTCATTACCGGAATTTTAAGCCTTGTAGTATTTAAGGTAACTGGCAATGACAAGAGAAAGGGGTGAATTGCATGGAAACAAGAAAGGTACATAAAGGACTGAACATTCATACAAGAAGAGCCATTGCATATGTGGTACTTACGATCATCACATTCTTCTGCCTGTTCTGGTTCTATATTTTGTTTGTAAATGCAACGAGAACAAACGGACAGCTTCAGTCAGGATTTACACTCGCGCCGAGCACGCATCTATTGGAGAACTGGAAAAATCTGCTCGCCGGAACACTTCCGGTGTGGAATGGTATGATCAACAGTATCATTGTGGCAGGTTTCAGTGCCGTGCTTTCCGTCTATTTCTCAACTATGACGGCTTACGCGATTCATGCATATGACTTTGGACTGAAAAAATTCATTTATCCATTCATCCTGATGATCATGATGATCCCGACACAGGTAACGGCGCTTGGATTTGTACAGCTGGTTGGAAAGATGCACCTGGAGGATTCCTTTATTCCTTTGATCGTGCCGACAATTGCTGCACCGGTTACATTTTTCTACATGAAACAGTATATGGAAAGTGCGCTGCCGCTGTCTCTCATCGAGGCGGCACGTATTGACGGCTCCGGTGAATTCCATACCTTTAATCAGATCGTACTTCCCCTGATGAAACCGGCGATTGCGGTTCAGGCGATCTTCACATTTGTCAGCAGCTGGAACAATTACTTTACACCGGCATTGATCTTACATGATGACAAGAAGAAAACGCTCCCTATCCTGATTGCACAGCTTCGTTCAGCGGACTTCCTGAAGTTCGATATGGGGCAGGTGTACGTGATGATTGCGTTCTCCATATTCCCGGTTATTGTCGTATACCTGATCCTCTCCAAACACATCGTACAGGGTGTGGCCCTCGGAAGTGTGAAGGGTTAAAAAATGTGGCTTTCACACGGAACGATGGCATTGTGGTAAGCTGCAACTGTTAAAAGACGGGAAGGCTCAAGTTCCGGATGAACCCGGGCGTGAACATTCGTTGGAGCAAAATACGTGAAATTCTTTTCTGCCGTGTTTTTCATCTCATTCTGTGTCTTTGCCACGTTTTGACAATCCACAGGAGGTGTCCGACAAGCTGCAGACAATGAGCGAACTTCCTAGCGTGCCTAGTGGCACCGCTTCATAGACAATATAAAACCGCGCGAACCGAAACTCGTTGGCATCTGCTATTGAAAACATGGCAGATGCCAATTCAGACATCGGCTTCGCGCGGTTATGTTTTGTTCAGTGGTGCCAATAAGGGACACGCACAAAAGTCCTAAAATTGTCTGCGGCTTGCGGACACCCTCCGTGGAGTGCTCCAAACTTGGAAAGACACGGATCATCACAGATGCAGTCACCGGCTGGTTAGAAATGCCGCATTTTTTGAACAGAATGTTTCATAGGCATTCCACCAGAAATCTGCATGTAATGCTTCCTATCATATTACTTATTGCAAAAGGTCCGATACTTATATGTTATTCTACGCTTCGACCGTGCGCTCTCCCGACTTAATCTCGTCCAGGATTTCCGCTACGGCTTCGCGCTCGTCAAAATGATATTTTACACCCTTGATCTCCTGATAATCCTCATGCCCCTTGCCGAGCAGCACGATCATATCCCCCGGCTTTGCATGCGTCATGCAGTAGGCGATCGCCTCCTTGCGGTCGTCAATCTCGATGTATTTTCCGTTGCTTTTTGCCAGACCGACCTTGATGTCGGCATTGATGTCGCGGATTTCCTCATCGCGCGGATTATCGCAGGTCAGAACGCACAGATCTGCAAGTTCTCCGGTCACCTCGCCCATATCGTAGCGTCTTAACTTGGAGCGGTTGCCGCCTCCTCCGTAGACGCAGATCAGGCGCTTCGGATGGTACTCTAAGAGTGTCGTCAGAACGCTTCTCGTGCTCACCTCATTGTGCGCATAATCGATAATCATCGAATAATCCTTCGAAACCGGAAGGATCTCCACACGCCCTTTGACCTGAACCTTCTCAAGTCCGTCGAGCACTGCCCGGTCCGGAATACCGGCAAGGTTGCACACCAGCATCGTCACCATCGCATTGTACACAGAAAACCTGCCCGGAATATGCACTTTTACCTTGCAGTCCATGCAGCCGCTCACGGTAAAATGCATGCCGAGTCTGCCGCCCTCGTTGATATAACCGATGTCCGACGCAAACAGATCCACCACCTGGTCTTTCACATCATTTCCCTCTGCGGAAAATGTGCGCACCTGACAGGTGTGTCCCTTTAAAATCTCCTCCCAGTGAGGATCATCGGCATTGACGATGCCGACACGGCACTGCCGGAACAGAAGACTCTTGCAGTACAGATACTCCTCGAACGACTCATGCTCCGCCGGTCCGATGTGATCCGGTGAAAGGTTGGTAAATACGCCGTAATCAAACAAGATGCCCGCCGTGCGGTCCAGTTTCAATCCCTGCGAGGACACCTCCATAACCACATACTCGCATCCGGCTTCCACCATAGCCGCAAACATCCGGTGAAGTTCATAGGACTCCGGCGTCGTATTTTTCGATGGGATGTGCTCATCACCGATCATCGCGCCGATCGTTCCGATCAGTCCGACCTTCTTCCCCGCCATCTCAAGCACACTCTTGATCATGTAGGTCGTCGTCGTTTTTCCCTTTGTACCTGTAATGCCGATCGTGACCAGCTTACGGTCCGGATGTCCGAACAACGCCGCCGACATGTAGGCAAGCGCACGTCTGGCTGATTCCACCTGAATGACCGTGACTTGATCCGGAATCTGCTGCGCCTCATCGGCGCGCTCGACAACGATCGCCGACGCCCCCTTTTTCACCGCATCCGGGATGTATTTATGTCCGTCCGTCACAACTCCCACCATGCAGACAAACACCGTTCCTTCTGTAATCTTCCGAGAATCATAGATGACATCCCGCACATCGACATCCATGCTTCCCGAGAGACACTCGTATTTGAATTCACTGCAAAGTTCCCTTAACTTCATTTTATCTCCATTCCTGCGCCACAATCGCGCATCTTATGCACTGCTGCTTATCTGCGCCTCTTATCCGATGATGTGTGACGCGTCGATTTCCGACTCGAATACCGTGTGGGAAGGTCCCGTCATGAACAGATGATTCGTCTTCTCATCCCACTCGATGAAAAGCGGTCCGCCGATCTGCTCGACCGTCACTTTCCGGTCTGTCCGTCCGGTGAGGACGCCTGCCACAACCGCCGTCGCACAGCCTGTCCCGCATCCGATCGTCTCGCCGGTTCCTCTCTCCCACTCGCGGATCTTGATGTAATCCTTCCGCACAAATTCCACGAATGTCACATTCGTCTTATTCGGGAAAATGGATGTCATATGTTCAATCGTCTTTCCATAGCCTTCCACATCCAGATCTGCCACAGAATCCACATACATGGCGCAGTGCGGATTCCCCCAGGATACCGCCGTGATGTGGAATGTCCGGTCAAGCACCTGCACCGGCTGCTCCACGAACTCGGGCAGCTCCGTGACTACCGGAATCACTGCGGTGGACAGTCTCGGCTCACCGATGTCCGCGCGGATATTCGATACCAACCCGTCGGTCACGGTGAGGGTCAGATGCTGCATTCCGCCAAGTGTCTCGATCACAAGATCTGTCTTGTCCGTCAACCTGTGATCGTATACATATTTTCCGACGCTGCGCAGAGCGTTGCCGCACATTTCCCCCTCCGTGCCATCCGGGTTGAACATCCGCATACGGAAGTCCCCTTTCTCGGACGGACAGATCAGTACCATTCCGTCCGAACCGATTGCAAAATGACGGTCACTGACAAACCGCGCCAACTCCGGCAGATTCTTTAATTCCTGATGAATCGCATCAATATACACATAGTCATTGCCAAATGCCTGCATCTTTGTAAATCGCATCTTCTCACCAATCTCCTTTATCAGCCGTTCATTGCGCGATCCAGATCGGCAATGATATCCTCTACGTTCTCAATTCCCACTGACATGCGAAGGAAGCAGTCGGTGATACCGAGCTTCTCCTTGATGTCTGCCGGCGTGTCCTCATGTGTCTGTGTCGTCGGATATGTGATGAGAGTCTCCGTTCCGCCGAGACTCTCCGCGAACATAATCATGTCTACGCCCTTTAAGATCTTCTTCACTGTCTCAAAGCTATCCACGGTGAAGGAAATCATACCGCCGAATCCCGTGGTCTGCTTTCTCGTCACCTCATAATCCTTGTGATCCGCAAAGCCGACATAGTAGACTTTTTTCACCTTCGGCTGTGTGCGGAGCCACTCGGCAACCTTCATCGCATTTTCATTGTGACGGTCCATACGGACTGCCAGCGTCTTGATTCCGCGCAGCACCAGCCAGCTGTCCAGCGGCGCGAGCTGGCTTCCGTGGGACTTCATATGAATATGGATCTGATCGGCGATCTCCTCGTTGTCTTTTATTACCACAATGCCAGAGATGGTGTCGTTGTGTCCTCCCAGATATTTTGTGGAGCTGTGTGTGACAATATCCGCGCCAAGCGTGAGCGGCTTCTGGAAATACGGGGTCAGAAACGTGTTATCCACCACCGTGAGTGCATTCACGCTCTTTGCGATCTCAGAGACTGCGTGGATGTCCGCCACCTTCATCATCGGGTTCGTCGGTGTCTCAATGAAAAACATCTTCGTATTCGGCCGGATCGCCGCCTTCACCTCATCCAGATCCGACATGTCTACATAGGTATGCTCAATACCGTATTTTCCAAAAACATCCCCAATAATGCGGAAGGTTCCGCCGTAAATATCATCCGATAAAATGACGTGCTCGCCCGGATTCAACAGGGAAAAGACAGCCATGTTTGCCGCCTGTCCGCTGGAAAATGCGAATCCCTTGATTCCGCCCTCAAGAATTGCCATCGTGCGCTCTAATTCCTGTCTGGTCGGATTCTCGAGACGGCTGTATGCAAAGCCGGTCGACTCGCCAAGCTCCGGATGGCGGAATGTCGCTGCCTGGAAGATCGGCATGCTGACTGCTCCGGTGAGCGGTTCCGTTCCCAGCGCGCCGTGCACGGCCTTGGACTCAAAGTGCAGATTTTCCTTTGTATCAAAATCGGTATAATTACTGAAATTTTTCATGTTATTTCCCTCCATCTGTTTGGACATGCGTTTCCTCATATACATCTATTATACAAAACACTTTTTATAATATATAGTCTCAAAGTGCTTTTTATATTGCAAAAAGTGCTTTTTTATAATACAGTAATAGAAAAAGGAGGACGCACGCGATGCCGGAATACAAAAAGGTCGGATACTTAACCACCAGCTTTAAGATGTTTCATTTAAAAGATACTTCCCGCCGGGAGTTTCACTACCACTATCACGATTTTCACAAGATCCTGATTCTTCTCGGCGGTGACGTGACCTACTGTATTGAGGGGCGCACCTACCAGCTTGCCCCGGGCGATATTGTCCTGGTCAATGCCGGGGAAGTGCACAAACCCGAGATCCACTCGGATCTTCCCTACGAGCGCATCATTTTATATGTCTCCCCGGATTTTCTTACGGAGTACGCCGGGGAAGACTGCGATCTCTCCTTCTGCTTTAAGCAGGCGTACCGCGAGCAGGCACACATCCTCCGTCTGCAGGATTCCAAGGGCGGCAGGCTTGGCGCCTCCATCCGCGCGCTGGACGCCTCCTTAAACGACGACGACTATGCTGCGGCGCTGCGTCACCGGCTTTTATTTCTGGAATTTATGATTCAGCTCAACCGCGCCGCCCTGCACCACCACATTAAATTTGTGGGAGACTCCGCTTCCAACGAGAAGATTCTCTCGATTCTCACCTATCTAAACGATCATCTGACCGAGGATCTCTCGATTGATGACCTGGCCTCCCGCTTTTACTTAAGCCGCTCCTACCTGATGCACACGTTCAAGGAGCAGACCGGCTACACCATCGGCGGCTATCTGCTCACCAAGCGGCTGTTTCTCGCCAAAGAGCTGATCGCCGCCGGTACGCCGATCACGGAAGTATGCTATTCCTGCGGCTTTCAGAATTACTCGACCTTCTCGAGAGCATACAAAAAAAGCTTTGGGGAATCCCCGAGGGATTACCGCCAAAGCCTTTAAGCCATGCCCGCAGAGCGGGCTATGTTCACAGAGCGGGCTATGCTCACAGAGCGGGCTATGCTCACAGAGCGAGCTACGCTCGCTCTGACATCTCATTCATGAGTGTAGGTATCATCTGTTTCTTACGTGAGATAATGCCGTCCAACAGGATGCCATCCGCATCCTCCTGCTTCTTGAACGCATGCGCCAGAATTTTTCCGGCATCCTCCCCCGCAAATATAATCTTGGAAGATTCCTCCAAAATATCCGTCAGCATGACATATACCATATTTAAACGCTTCTCGCCGAGCACCTGCGGCAGGAACGGGCGGAGCTGTTCTCCGATCTGTTCTAATTCCTCTCCGCTCATGGCGCTGATCTGGGCAACACCGAAATCACAGTCTTCCGTGTGGAAAATCTTAAAATCCTGATAGAAAATCTCTTCGGTCGTCTTGTTCTTGAAATCACTTCCGGCGCGGAACATTTTCTTCGCATGATCCTCAATATCCACATCCGCAATCTCTGCGAGCCGCTTTGCAACGCTCTTGTCAAGCGGCGTGCAGGTCGGTGAGCGGAACATCAGCGTGTCGGAAATGATCGCCGAGAGCAAAAGTCCCGCGATCTCTTTCGGAATCTCCACCCTCTGTTCCTGATACATCTGATAGATAATTGTCGAGGTACAGCCGAGCGGCTGATTCCGGAAATAAACCGGCGATACGGTCTCTAAGCTTCCCAGTCTGTGATGGTCGATGATCTCTAAGATCTCCGCCTCTCCGATTCCGTCCACCGCCTGTGACTTCTCGTTGTGGTCGACAAGAATGATCTGTTTTTTCTGCATATTCATGAGGTTACGTCTGGAAATCATTCCGACGTAGTTGCCGTTTGAGCCGAGCACCGGGAAATCTCTGTGGCGCACCCGCGACATGACATCCTTGACGTCGTCCACATAATCGTCAATGTCAAACGTGACGAGCTCCCGTCTGGTCATGTACTGCTTGATCGGCATACTCTGATTGATCAGACGCGCCACGGAAAATGTGTCGAACGGCGTTGTGATAATCACGCAGTCCCGCTTCTCCGCAAGCTTTTTGACTTCTTCCGCCACCTCGAGACCTCCGCCGATGATGATGCAGCTCGCGTTCGACCAGATCGCCTGCATCTGTGCCTCCTCGCGGTCGCCTAGGATCACCAGATCGTCATCCTCGATATAATCCGCCATGTATTCCGGGTTGGAGGTTGCAATCACAACTTTTCCGCGCACAAAATGTGCATGCTCATTCCCGGCGTAGACCTCACCGTCGATCGTCTCCGCAATCGTCTTGTACTGTGTGCGCGCTTTTGAGAGCACGCAGTTGTCCAGCACGTCCATGTAGGACGTCGCAATATCCTTGGTGACGATCACACCTTCCAGCTTGCCGAACTGATTGGTGACCGGAAGCGTTACAACCTCCAGCTTTTTCATCAGCTCCCATGCCCGTTTCAGCGAAATCTGATTGCTGACACCGGCCGTCTTGCGGATATTGATATCCTTGATCTGTGCACCGGCATAGCTCACAAGCGGCGGTTCCTCCACGCCAAAGCGCTCTAACACGTAGCGGGTCTCCTCATTCACCGCGCCCGCACGCTTTGCCACATAAGTCTTCTTGTCCCCGCTCTGGTTTTTCAGATATGCATAAGAAATCGCGGCGCATATCGAATCCGTATCCGGATTCTTATGCCCCACGACCCACACTTTCTTTGATTCTGTACTCATATGATCTTCTATTCCTTAAAGCTAAAAATTAAACACACCGAGAGAATACAGGATGAATCCGATCAGAACAACAAAGTTCAGAATTGCAAACCAGGAAAGACATTTGACATATCCCTTCACCGATCCGACTCCCTGCTCCATCTCGTCCATCTTCTCGATCTTGGAATCAAATTCGTTGAACAGATCCTGAATGTTGCGGTAGCACTTCACGTTCTCCGAATGTACCTTCTCGGAGAGATCTGTCTTGATGGATTCCAGCTGTGCTGTCGCATTCTCAAGCAGCGCCTTGACCTCGGCGATCTGTCCCTCGGAAAGCTTCTTGTTCGCGATTGCCTGCTCCTCCAAAAACTGCTTGTTTGTCGCAAGCTGCTCCTCGGAAAGCTTTTTATTTGCAGCAATCTGATCCTCATTCAGCTTGCGGTTCGATGCAAGCTGCTCCTCGCTCGCACGCTTTACCTCCGCAACCTGCCCCGAGATGCTTGTCTCAATCTCGGTCATCTTCGCTGTCACACGGTCTGCCAGATCATCGACCTTCTTCGTGAACTCTGTCACGATCTTGTCAGCTTCCTCCTGGCGCTCCACCAGAATGTGCTGCCACTCCTCGGCCTTGCCTTCCCGCTCGTTGACAATCGACTGCAGTTCCTGTACTTTATTCTCCTTCGCTGCAAGCAGATCCTGCAGCTGTTTCGCCTTCTCACGAAACTCGTCGATCTGACTTAATAAGAAATCTTCCTTTTCCACTTCTGTCTGTATCCTTTCCCGTTCCTGCGTGCTCTCCCCGGTCTCTAAAACCCTGGTCTCCCGAACCTTATTATTGCTCTCGCGCTTCGGGTGTGTCTTATATCCCTCCGCCCGTTCCGGCTCTCCTGCAGGTCTTCCTTGTCTGGGGTGAATCTGCGCCAGTAAAAGCTGAAACAGGTTTGCCATAAACGCTTCCTCCCTTTGTGTCTTCCGAACAAAAAACACCTATGGGTATTCTATCATTATCATTTTTCTTTGTAAAGCAGGAAAAAGCAACCGCCTCCCGCTCACTCTTTCCGGCGGAAAAGCAGTGGTGTCTCCGCCGCCAGCATTGCCAGCCATCCGATCAGGTAGGCAACCGGCAGTGCCACAATTCCAAGCTTCATGGAAAATACCAGCGGAACGGCTGCCGCCACCCGCACTCCCATGTTGATAAAACTGCTGCTGAGCGTCACCTTGAGGTCGCCCATTCCGCGAAAATATCCCTGAATCCCGTTTGTGGCCGCCGGCAGAAAATACATCACCGCAATCGCATGCAGATAGATCACTCCCAGGGAGATCACCTCCTCATCCGTCACAAACAGCTTCATCAGCGGACGCGCAAACACAAAGCAGACCACACAGATAAAGAGCGCATAGATCATCTCGATCCACAGCCCGCAACGGAATCCCTCCCGGATCCGCTCCTTTTTGCCGGCACCTTTGTTCTGTGCCAGCAGCGCGGTCATCGCATGGGCGATATTCTGCTCCGGAGTGTAGGCAAAATCATCAATGCGGTTTACGACTGCAAACGCCGCCATGACAGAGATTCCCATTGTATTGACAATCGCCTGGATTCCGATCTTGCCGAGCTGTACCGTCGCCTGCTGCATGGCGCTCACCCAGCCAAACTGCACCGTCTTATAAAATAACCTCCGGTCAAACACGCGCCACTTGCGCCCCAGGCAGAGAATCTTTACCTTTTTCTTAATATATAGCCCGCACAGCAGACAGCAGAGTGCCTCGCTTAGCACCGTCGAAAAGGCACATCCGTTGCTGCCCCAGCCTAGCACCACCACGAAAAACAGGTCTCCCGCCACATTGAGTGCAGCGCTGATCATCAGAAAATAAAGCGGCGATCTGCTGTCGCCGAGTGCCCGCAATGTGCTCGCATAAAAGTTGTAAATAAACGTAAAGATCAGTCCGCAGAAAATAATGCGGAGGTACCCCGTAGCAATCGGAAGCACTTCCTCCTGCGTCCTTATCAGCCGAAGCAGCCACGGCGTCAGAAAAACGCAGACGGCTGAAAGCAGGACGGAAAACATCAGCCCGCCGATCATGGTCGAACTGATCTGCCGCTCCAGGACATCATAATCCTTTGCGCCGTAGTGCATTCCCATCAGAACGCCTGCTCCCATGCACATGCCACTGATAAACAGAATCGCAAGCGTCATCAGCGGACTGCTCGTACCGACCGCGGCAAGCGCCGTCTCCCCCACAAATTTTCCGACAATCATACTGTCGACCGCATTGTAGAGAAGCTGAAACAGATTTCCGAGAACAAGTGGAATTGTAAAACCTACCAGAAGAGGCGGTATCGCTCCTTCCGTCATATCCTTTGTCATTGCAGATGCCTTTCTATCTTTTGTTATTCTGCTTCAGAATGTGTATGATCCTTCCCTCATAATACACCGCAATCGCTGCAATCAATACCACGATAATCAGGCTGTATCCCTGTTTTAATTCTTTCCCGAGCGCATCACAGACGCTGGTGAATAGGAGTCCCTCCACAAAGACAAGCTTGACCATCCGAACCATCCGAAGCGTATACTGTCTGATCTTACCGCTGCATACCTCCCTTGTCAATCCGTTCACACGTTCCGGGTAGACGGCAAGGAGGGTCAGACCCACATATACCAGAATCATAAACACAAGATTCATCATCAGGTTCACCGGGTTGACGTGGAACGCGATCCCGTAATAGATCTGTAACCCGAGATAGGCGATCGCCGATACGATACCGACTGCCTCAATGAGCATCACCTGCCATGTCATCTCATTCTTTTTCATATGTCTCACACCTCCTTTTCCCTCTCTTTTTCTTACAGCAAAAGTTCCTGCGCCCAGCACTGTGTCAGCCGCTCTAAATTCCATGCGGCATTGGCAGGACTCGTAGACGGCAGCTTCTTTACTTCCGGCATCTCCGCGGTCAGACAATATTTAGAAAACAGGCGGTACGCCGTATCCCCGTTGGCACAGATGCGCCGGATGTCCGCCGTCTTTAAGATCACTTCCATGTCATTCGCCGTCACATTGCGGATCGAACTGTCCGATGATCCTGCAATGTCACAGGAGGCAATGACATCCCACAGCGCAATATGGTGCTCTAACAAAAACGCCTTTTTCTGCGGAATCGTCTCCGGCAGCGTATCCTCAAAGACCGCTGCCAGCACTTTCCAGAAACGGTTCTGCGGATGACCGTAATAAAACTGCTGTTCTCTCGACTTTACAGACGGAAAGGATCCCAGAATCAGAATCCGGGATGCATCGTCATAAACAGGTCCAAACGTATGTGTCACATGCGTATATTCCATTCTCTTACACCAAAACGGCATCAGTGCAGACCGCACTGATGCCCTCTTCCCTCTCTATTACTGATAATCTGCCACATTGGAACTGTCCACCTTCTCGAACGGTACCCAGACGTAAAGTCCGTCGTCCGACAGGCCTTCCATTCCCTGCGTCGTTCCTCCGGAACCGAGTGCGATTGCCGCCTTGACAGCCGCCTCACCCTGTCCGCTTCCCGACTGGTATACGGTAAATGCCATATCCCCCGCCTGGATTGCCGCACAGCCATCTGCTGTCGCGTCAATTCCAAGAACCGGTACTCCCGATATGCCATTCTTCTTGCAGGAATCAATCACTCCAAGCGCCATCGTATCATTGTTGCATACCACCGCATCAAACTGCTTGCCTGTCTGCAGGAACAGATCGAAATAATCTTCTGCAATTCCCTGCTCCCAGTCTGCGTTATCCTCAAACACGACGTTGATCTTCTTGCCGGATGCCTTAAGCGTATTTTTGAACTCCTCGGATCTTCCCTTGGTTGCGGAATGATTCTTCGGTCCCTTTAAGAGTACCACATTGATCTCGTCCTTGTCACTCATCTGATCCAGAATATATTCTGCCTGGTATTGTCCGGCAACTCCCTCATCCGATCCTACATAAATGTATTTGTCCGGTTCCAGCACCGATGCATCCGGACAGCTGTTGTAAAATACAATCGGAATATCTCCCGCCAGCGCTTCCAGTTCCAGCGCAGTGTCCGCATCGACCGGTCCACACATGATCGCATCATAATCTTCCGCAACCGCCTGTTTAATCTGCGCTACCTGGTTCTCAATGGAGTTCTCCGCATCGTACACCACGATCTCTGCTCCACTCGCCTCCGCTGTCTTCTTTGCCGCATCGATCAATGTATTACGGAACGCATCTGCCTGTGACAGTGATACATAGATCTTCACTCCCTTGCCATTCACCGCGGTATCTCCTCCTGTGCTGCCCGCCTGACAGCCTCCGAGGCACGTCACTCCCAGCGCAGCCACGAGTGCTGCACTCATCAATCTCTTCATATCTGATACCCCCCCTTAAATGCGAAACAGCTTAACCTGATCTGCCAGCTGTATGGATGACTCTGTCAGGCTTCTGGATTCTTTTGCCACATTCTCGCTATTCTCTGCAATTCCCTTTGCCTGTGTCAGCATCGACTCCGATGTTGCAAGAATCTCATCCGAACTTGCCGCCTGCTCCTCGGAAATTGCAGCAACGTTGGTCGCCACTTCATCTACCTGGTTGATCTTGTCCACCATCTGGTCGATCAACGCGCTTGTCTGCTGAATATTATCATAAATCTTGTCAAAGGTATCGATTGCCGTATGAATCAATCCACTGCTCTCATTGATATTGTCGGCGCTGTCGCCTGCCTGACGCACTGCATCCGCCACAAGTTCATTGACCTCATGGATGAGCTTTGAAATATGCTCTACCGATGCGGTACTGTTGCTTGCAAGCGTTCCGATCTCAGAAGCGACGACTGCGAATCCTCTTCCTGCCTCGCCCGCTCTCGCTGCCTCAATGGAAGCGTTTAAGGACAGGAGGTTGGTCTCCTCCGCAATATTTCCGATCAGCTGTACAATCTCAACAATCTCACCGGATGCCGTACCCACTTTATTTACCGCCGCTTCCAGATTCTGGATAGAGGTGCGGATATTCTCAAGCGCCTCGCCGACATGCTCCATATCCTCGCGTCCCTTCTGGGATACCTCAACGGTCTCGCGCATCTTGTTGCCGACATTCACGCTGTCGTCCTTCGTGTCTGCAACCACACCGGCAAGCTTGGTCGCGTTGTCTGCAATCTCATTGACGGAAACGGACAGCTGATCCACCGTCATATTCAGCTCACTCATGGACTGGGACTGGACATTTGCCGCCGACTGCATCTCTCTGGACACACTGTCGCTCGCATCCGCCTGCGTTCCCAGTTTTCCGGAAATGTCTCCCATGGACGCAATCATCTGCTTCATGGATGCGATAAAGCGCTCCACGCTGCGGCTCATAAGCGCAATCTCATCATTGCCGCTGCTCTTGACCGATACGGTAAAGTCGCCGTCCGTCAGCGCCTTGATGACGTTCGTCAGCTTCCGGACAGGTGCGATCACAACGTGCGTTGTGCGCTCAATCACTACACACAGAATCAGAATGGAGATCACACTGATCAGAATCATCAGATTCCTGAGGTTCGCAAGGTCTGCCAGTACAGTGCTGGTCGGAATATAGGAAACCAGAATCCAGTTAGTTCCGGATACCTCCTCAAACACGGTCATATTGCCGTCCAATGTGGAAAAGCTGTAATCACGATCCGCAATCTTCGCCGCTACACTCTGCTCGAATGCACTGCTGCCGTCGCTGCCGAGCGTCGTGGAAATCTTCGCGGAATCACGGCTTGCCAGAATCGTTGCCGTATCCTTGTCCACGAGGATAGCCTCCGCATTCTTCATCTCGATAAACGCGTTTACAATGACGGAAATGCGGTCGAGCGTCATATCCGCAGAGATGACTTTCATCTTGCCGCTGCCGTCATTTAAAATACCGGATGCACTGATGACACTGACGCCTTCTGAATTAACATAGGAAGATCCGATCGCCATATTGACTCTGGTCAGTCCCTCCTGATACCAGACACTGTTGACCGGGTCCGACTCACTCATCGCCGAATCCGACGCTTTCCAGAGCTTTCCGGTCTCATCCGCGATGTAAAGTCCCTCCGGATAATTTGAGTTATAATTATAGTAGGAATCCAGCATGGTCTGTAATTCCTTGTCGTCCGGCTTCGTGTTCTCTATCGTTGTCTTCACTATCTGGAACGCCCCGATATTCTGTTCCAGCCAGCTCTCAATCTGCGACGCCTGATTCTCCACCGATGACTCCAGCAGATTCTCGGAATAGCTCTCAATCAGCCCTGCCGACGTGCGGTAGGCGATCAGTACGAGCACCAGAATGCTGACAATGACAACCGGAACGATCACACCTAAAAGCTTAACCTTAATCGATACGATTCCTTTTTCCTTTTGCATGTGCCTCAACTCCTTTTCTCTTGTGATATCCCAGATTCTATGATAATTGCATAATAATCTTGCCAATATTTTCTCATTTTTGCATATTACTGTCAACATCTATCGACGGATTCCCGCCCTGAAGTTGCACGTTTCTGCCATTCCCAAATGTGCTGCCGATCCAAATTGTATACACGTATTATTTTTCAAATACCTGTATCTTTTCTTGAAAATGAACTGCCCTGTGCTATAATTATTTAGGTTAATGTCTACGCTTTTGCGTACACAAGAGAGGAGAACCCCAGATGGACAATTTAATCATTCCAAAAGATTATCATTCAGAATTGAATTTGCATGATACACAGATTGCGATCAAGACGGTCAAGGACTTTTTCCAGGGACTGCTTGCACTGCGCCTGAATCTGTCCCGTGTATCCGCCCCTCTGTTTGTAGACCCGCTGTCCGGTCTCAACGACAACTTAAACGGTGTGGAGCGCCCGGTCACCTTCGACATCAAGGAGCAGAACGGCAGAACCGCCGAGGTCGTTCAGTCGCTCGCCAAATGGAAGCGCTACGCGCTCAAAAAATACGGCTTTTCTTACGGGGAAGGTCTTTACACCGACATGAACGCCATCCGGCGCGATGAGATCACCGACAATATCCACTCCATCTTCGTGGATCAGTGGGATTGGGAGAAAGTCATCAAGCAGGAGGAGCGCACGCTCGACACCTTAAAGGAAACGGTGAACACCGTATACAAATGCCTGCGCAAGACCGAAAAATACATGGCGATCCAGTACGATTACATCGAGGAGATCCTGCCGCACGACATCTTTTTCGTCACGACGGAAGAGCTTGCGGAGATGTTCCCGGACAACACGCCGAAGGAGCGCGAATACTATATCACCAAGACAAAAGGCGCCGTGTGCATCTTAAAGATCGGCGATACGCTGGAAAACGGCGAGCCGCACGACGGACGCGCGCCGGATTACGACGACTGGGCGTTAAACGCGGACATTCTTGTATACTATCCGGTACTTGACATTGCCCTTGAGCTTTCTTCCATGGGAATCCGCGTGGACAAAAAAGCCCTGCTGTCCCAGCTTAAAAAGGCAGGCTGTGAAGACCGCGCGAAGCTTCCGTTCCAGAAGGCGATCATCGACGGCGAGCTTCCTTACACCATCGGCGGCGGTATCGGTCAGTCCCGTATCTGTATGTTTTTCCTGCGCAAGGCGCACATCGGCGAGGTGCAGTCCTCCCTGTGGCCGGATGAGATGATGCAGGCATGCGAAAAGAGCGGAATCCAGCTGCTGTAAGCCTCGATTAAAAAAGGAATTGCCGCGATAAGCATAGACCTCTTTGGAGGGATAAGTAATATTATCAGAAACAGATACTTAAAAGTTCCAGATAAACATGCG
>ERZ773252.1565-NODE-1565-length-22156-cov-3.835030_pt1 | contig 22156 bp, 23 predicted proteins | sample MGYA00580517_ERZ773252 | MGnify/ENA primary metagenome ERZ773252 (study PRJEB29015, sample SAMEA2737766) | human gut metagenome | biome: human gut; feature: human-associated habitat; material: faeces | place: China | collected 2012 ...
TGACACAGATGTCCTTCCTGGCACTTTGTGCATTCGTAAACCGGCTTGGTCTGGAAGCTTCTTCAGGTTACGGTGTTGCATGCAAGATCGTCAACTTTGCGATGCTGGTACCAAGTGCGCTGATGCAGTCGATGGCATCTTTCGTATCCCAGAACATCGGAGCAGGAAAGACGAAACGTGCGAAGAAATCCATGTTCACCGGAATCGGTGTCGGCCTGGTTGTGGGATGCATGGTATTCTTACTGGTGATGTTAAAAGGCGATATGCTCGCAGGATTCTTTACGACAGATGCAGCCGTTATCCAGAAAGGCTATGCATATCTGAAAGGATTTGCACTGGAGACAATCGTGACAGCGATCCTGTTCAGTATGGTCGGATACTTCAATGGTAATAATAAGACGGTCTGGGTAATGACACAGGGATTGATCCAGACCTTGCTGGTACGTCTTCCATTTGCATATGTCATGAGTATCCAACCGGATGCGAGCCTTACGAAGATTGGTCTTGCGGCGCCGGTATCGACGATGGTGGGAATTGTGCTGAATGTTGGATTTTATATTTATCTTGGAAAGCAGGAGAAGAAAATAAGTAAAAAATAAAAATATTATTGTGATTATGATAAAATATAGATAATAAAAATGAAAGGAAGAAATGATTCAAATTCGACCAGTTTCTGATTTAAGAAACAAATTTCCTGAAATTGAGACAATTGTAAATAGTGGGAATCCTGTGTATTTAACGAAGAATGGTTATGGTTCTATGGTAGTTTTAAGTTTAGAAGAGTATGCAAGTCTTACTAACAATGTAGAAATGAAACTTGATGAAGCAGACAGGCAGGCGGCAGCAACTGAGGAAAGACTTTCTCATGAAAGTGTATTTAAGAATGTAAGGAGCGTGATACATGGAAAATAAATCGTATCAACTTCGTTATCTTCCGATGTTTGAGACGGATGTGAGTTCAAAGGTTTTACAATAATTTTTCGGGGAAAATACCAGAAAAAATTTATTTGACTTTTGGAAAAACAGGAAATATAATAGTCACAAACGAGTAGCGAGTAAGCGTAAATCCAGTTTACCTGCTGCTCGTTTTTTATTTGTTAAAACATAATATTTGTCATGAAAAAGTGTGTAGCCTGTCAGCGTAAGTCCAACTTATACGACAGAGCTGCATTTTTTGTGCAGAAAAGGGAGGAATGAAAACAAAATGGAAGAAAGTAACAAGATGAAAGACATGCCGGTAAATAAGCTGATGATCCAGATGGGAATCCCCATGATTTTATCTATGGCATTACAGGCGGTTTATAACATTGTAGACAGTGCGTTTGTGGGAAATATGAAAACGGGCAGTGAAGCGGCACTAAATGCACTGACTTTAGTATTTCCGGTGCAGATGCTGATGGTTGCAGTGGGAATCGGAACCGGTGTAGGAACTAATGCACTTCTTGCAAGAACACTGGGACAGGGAAACAGTAAGAAAGCAGCAAAGGTAGCAGGAAACAGTCTGTTCCTTGGTGTGATTATTTATGTGGTATGTCTGTTATTTGGAATTTTTGGAGCGAAAGCTTATATTTCATCTCAGACCACAGATGCAGAAGTACTTGAAATGGGAGTCAGTTATCTGAGGATATGCTGTGTGATTTCTTTTGGAATCATTTTCTTTTCACTATTTGAAAAATTACTCCAGGCGACAGGACGATCTCTTTATTCCACAATCGGACAGGTAGTCGGAGCTTGATCCAATTATGATCTATGGTATCGGTCCGGTTCCGGAAATGGGAGTAAAAGGTGCAGCTTATGCGACAGTAATTGGTCAGATAGCATCTGCAGTTTTACTGCTTGTTTTCCAGATAAAGCTGAATAAAGAATTTGAGCATGATGTGAAATACATGAAGCCGGATGCAGGCATTATAAAAGAAATCTATGCGATTGGCCTTCCGGCCATCATTGCACAGGCATTGATGTCTATTATGGTATATGTAATGAATCTGATTCTGAAATTCAATCCATCTGCACAGACAGCTTATGGATTATTCTATAAGGTTCAACAGTTTGTGCTGTTCCTCGCATTTGGACTCAGAGATGCAATCACACCGATCATTGCATTTGCTTATGGAATGAGAAGCAAGAAGAGAATCCAGGATGGAATCAAATATGGTCTGATCTATACGGTTGCATTGATGATTCTGGGTATTGCAATCACAGAGATTTTCCCAGGGGCATTTGCGACGCTGTTTAATGCCGGACAGTCGAGAGCATATTTTATCAGTGCAATGAGAGTCATTTCTTTAAGTTTCTTGTTTGCCGGAATTAATGTTGCTTATCAGGGAATCTATCAGGCAGTGAACAGTGGTATGGAATCACTGGTTATCTCACTTCTGAGACAGCTTGTAATTATCTTACCACTGGCTGGAATTTTTTCTATATTTGCCAGAAATGGTCAGATGGGAGTTGCATTAATCTGGTGGGCATTCCCGATCACGGAAGTGATTGCATGTCTGGTGGGATATGTATTCTTAAAGAGAATCAGAAAAAACAAGGTTTTAAAGTAAGGAGGAAACAGGAATGGTAAAACGAATCATTACGATCAGCAGAGAATTTGGAAGCGGCGGACGTTTCATCGGCGAGGAAGTGGCAAAGAAGCTGGGAATTGCTTATTACGATAAAAATATCATCAATCAGATAGCGGAAGAATCAGGACTGTCACCGGATTATATTCAGGAAAGTGCCGAATTATCGCCAAAGAAAGGACTGTTTGCCTATGCATTTGCCGGACGGGATATCACGGGAAAATCTTTGGAAGATATGGTATATGAAGCACAGAGGAAGGTGATTCTGGAACTTGCGGATAAGGAATCTTGCGTTATTATAGGAAGAAATGCAGATTTTATACTGAAAGACAGGGATGATGTGCTGAATGTGTTTATTCATGGAGATATGCCGGAAAAGATACAGCGTATCAGCAGGTTATATCATGTCAGTGAGCAGGAGGCTGTAAAGCTGATAGCAGATACAGATAAAAGGCGTATGACAAATTATAACTTTTATACCGGGCAGAAGTGGGGAAAGGCCAGCAATTACACGTTGTGTCTGAACAGTTCACAGCTTGGATATGGCAGATGTGAAGCGGTTATTATGGAGTGCAGATAGATCTGTGGGGACAGAAAAGTATCCGGGGCTAATGAAGATAATTTAAAAATGATTTCCAAATTGAAAAGGAGAGGTCAAAATGGCAAAAGCCAGATATAAGATAAAACAGATGACTGAGTAACATACTTTTCTGCAATCCGTGCAGGGACAGCATGTTACTGTACAGGAAATCAGAGAATACTTCAAAGACCGTGAAATTGCAGTCGGAACGACAACAATATACCGGCAGCTGGAAAAGATGGTAAAAGATGGTTTGGTTGAGAAATATGTGGTAGAAGGTACAAACAGTGCCTGCTTTGAGTACATAGGAGAGAGTGAGACATCTGATTATGAGAGCTGCTATCATTGCAAGTGTGAAAAATGTGGAAAACTGATTCATATTCAATGTGATGAGATTGAATGCCTGAGCAGACACATGACAGAACATCATGATTTTCAATTAGATCCCAAACGTACTGTCTTCTATGGAATCTGTAATGAGTGTAGAAAAAACACTTAAACCAAAATAAGAACGTTAATGAGAAAGGAGAAGGATATGACTACGGAAAAAAGAAAACATCTTGCAGCATGGTTTAGCATCATCTTTATATTCGTGACATTGGCTTCTCTTTTCTATATTGTCAAAGAAGAAAATCATAAATGCACAGGAGAAGACTGTCCTGTCTGTGCGTGTGTTTAAGACTTTTTTTGTGTAACTTTGTGCTCGGTGATATTGTCCGTTATCTGTGCGGTTATAGGAATTTTGTTATCCATACTTGCCGGAACACCGGTTGGCTCGACTATCGTGGCTGCAGATATGGCAGCATTCTTTATCAGTTGTGTAGCAGGACGGATGATGGGGAGAAGATGATATGAGAAGAAAAAAATGGATTATTCTTGGCGTTTGTATGCTCTTTTGTATGATAAATATAGCTGGATGTGTAAAAAAAGAAAGCAAGAAGATTACTACAGGCTCTTCCGTGGATAAAATCGTAAAGGAAAAGACAGAAAAAAAAAGAAACTCAGAATACAAAACGTAAAGAAACGAAAAAACAGCAGGAAGAGAAAAGCCAGGAATCGAAGGGACAGGGAGGGCAACAGACACCAGGCAGTGATGTTGATTATGACCTTACAAATATGAATAAAGATATGGTCTATGCTGCTTTTTATCAGCTGATGGTAGAACCAGATAAATATATTGGAAAGACACTTTGCATCGATGGCTTATATTATACTGGACAAAACGAAAAAACTGGAACATACTATCATTATAGCATTATAAAAGATGCACTGGCCTGCTGTTCACAGGGACTGGAGTTTGTCTAGGGAGATGTGTTACATGTATATTCGGATGAATATCCCAAAGATGAGACAGAGATAGAGGTAAAGGGAACATTTAAAACGTATAAGGAACCTGGAGACGATACATTATACTGTCACCTTGTGAATTCAGAGATGCAGGTAAAATAAAAAATGAAAAGATGATAAGAATGAAACAGGTTGCAACGAAGATAACGGAATATGTAAAGAAAAGCAAAAGAGCAAAATTATATGGAGTATTTGGTCTGATATATCTGATTGCAGTTATATTTGTCATGAATGATGCATGGCTGTATCAGACACCAATTGCAAAACTTACAAAAGTAGAGACAAGCATAGCAGGAGAGAATAAAAGCACCCGCGGAACACAGGAAATCAAATATAAGCAAAAAATCCGGGGTGTGATATTAAATGGAACGAATAAGGGGAAAATCGTTGATTTTTCTAACGAATATACCTATACAGGAATGTTAAAACAGAAATATCACAAAGGGGATAAAGTATTGCTGAACGGGTCTGAAAGTAATGTGGGATCCAGTATACAGAGCGTAAAAAGAGATACAGAACTTGTTGTTTTGCTTGGACTTTTAATATTTGCACTGATGACAATCGCAGGAAAGAAAGGCGTGCTCACGATTATAACGGTTGGAATCAATATTGTGATATTTTCAGTAGGATTTTTAAAAAGCGGTGATGATGCGGATGTTGTAGCAATCTGTAATAAAATGGTACTCTTCTTTGCAATTGCTACATTGATCGGATTAAATGGACTTCACAGGAAAACATGGGCGGCCTTATTGTCAACACTATGTATACTGGCAATGATCATGGGAATATTTGAGGTAGTGATCAGTCATACCGCAGAACTGGATTATTCTACGATGGAATATTTGGGAAGCATTGATAATCCGGATGAGATTTTTCATGCGGAGATCCTGTTATCCGGACTTGGAGCAATCATGGATGTTGCAGTGGCAATTGCGGCAGCTTTGAGTGAAATTGTTACGAAGCGGCCAGAAGTTACATTCCGGGAGTTATTCCGGTCCGGAAGAGAGATTGGATATGATATTATGGGAACGATGATCAATGTATTGTTATTCGTGTTTGGCTGTGGCCTGATTCCGATGTGTGTGATCAGGATGAATAACAGTGTCCGGTTTATGACGATCATCAAATTACATATTCCGTGTGAATTATGCAGATTCTTCATAGAGAGTATTGGAATTGTACTGGCAATACCAGTATCTATCCTGATCACATCTGTGATAATGAAATTAACGATAAGAAAGGTGAAGAAGATATGTTGATGATACTGGGATTCATCCTGTTATTTTTGATCATGATTATTGGCGGGGACAGAGGTGTGATATCATTGATATCACTGGTTGGAAATATGCTGCTGCTTAGCCTGGCTATCTGGCTGATGGCAGCGGGAGCACCGGTACTTCTGGTTACGGTCGGAGTAGGAATCATCATTTCATGTGTCACATTATTTTATCAAAATGGTACCAATGAAAAGACGAAGAGTGCATTTACAGCCGTATTGATTACAATGGCGGTCTTGTTCTTCTTTATCTATATGGTGGTGTGGAGAAGTGAGGCAGGAGGACTGAATGAAATACAGGCTGCGGAAGATGATGTATTATATTACAATATGAATCTGGATATTAATATGAGAAATGTTGCGACAGCTGTGATCATACTCAGCACGTTAGGTGCTGTGTTAGATATGGCACTTACGGTTACCACTTCCGTTTACGAGGTCAGTATTCACAAACCGGAGATGAAACTGACAGAACTTGTAGAAAGTGGAATGCAGATCGGAAGAGAAGTAATCGGGACAACGGTGAATACATTGTTATTTGCGTATCTTGGAGAATCACTATTATTATTTTCTTATCTGAAGATGCAGGATTATACACTGGAAACATTATTAAATTCGAAAATATTGTTCCAGAATTGTGTATCAATGATATTTGGTGCGATCGCCTGTGTAGTGGTGATGCCGGTTGCGGCGGTATTGGTGGGAAAACGTATTAATATCGTATAATTGCTTCTAATTTTCCGTATTATAAGCAAAAGGCAGCAGATATTTTGCTTTGATTTTTCCTGGTTTCCTGTCATTAACACCGACATAGATGTTCCCACTTTCACATAGTATGGCGGATCCTACAGTATGATTTTGATCTTTTTCGTCATAATTTGAATGTATAGTCTTTTGGGCTTTTTCGATTAATGCATGATCCTGCACGGTTAAAGGACATATCCAAGGTCAACATTTTATGATTATTTTGATGACATTTATGATCTGATGGATTATTGCTGGATTGCAATTATGAAAGACATGGATATGGAAAAATGTTTTTGGCGAAGGAGCAATTAAGCAAAGAGGAAGCATTACAGGCGGTTTGCTTTTTGCTTGGCAGTGTCGAAAGGGAGGCTCACAGAAAATGATTTTGTATTTCAGTGCAACAGGAAACGGGAAATATATTGCAGAACAGATTGCGGAGAAAACAGATGAAAAATGTATGTCTATCGTAGACTGCATCTGTGAGGATAAGTATTGTTTCTCCAATGAAAAAATATTTGGAATGGTGGTACCGACTTATTTCTGGCGTCTTCCACGGATTGTTGCAGAATATCTGGGAAAGCTCAGAATTGAAAATTGTGGATATACATTTTTCCTTACCAGCTATGGAGCAACGACAGGTGAGGCTGGCAGTATGGCGAAGAAGATTATGGCTCATAATGGGCAGAACTTTGATGCCTACTATAGTGTGATTATGCCGGATACATGGACACCGGTATTTGACCTTACGAATAAGAATAGAGTTGATAAATGGCTGAGTGACGGCAAAAAGCAGCTTAAGCTTGTTATCGGCAATATAATGTCAAAAAGAAAAGGAAATTTTGTAGACAGAAAATTATATAGCCGGAAACCTGAACTATAATCCGGAAGTGCATTGCACCCATCATGAACACGAGCATTCCTGCGGAGAACATCATTGTGGTGAAGATAAGCATGGCTGTAACGGTAATGCAGGTAACTGTTAATGAGTGAGTCAAGCCTACTATTATCTGTGGAGTATTCTACGGATAATGGTAGGCTTTTTTCCTTTTTTTTGATAGGATTTGCTGAGTAATTCATTGTAGGTAGTTTGTAGACAGTTCCAGATACCACGGAGTTGTGCATCTGTAAAATTTACTAGTTGGAGTAACATTTTTTGAACATGATTATTTCTGATTCCATAGTTTTTTAGACATTAAATTTCTCAACAGAAAAATTATTATTTTATAGATGCAGTATTTGCGAGCGTAAATGTTACATTTTGGAGTATAACATTGAAAAGTTTTGCAAAAAAAAATCAAAAAATTAGCACTCGCCTCTAGACAGTGCTAACAAAGTATGTTATAGTACAAATAGAACAAAGGAAGAGAGATAAAGAATCAAAGATATGATTCCGAATCGAAACTCCAGAAGTTCCAGCAAACAACATCCAGGAATTATCCGATGATGCTAACAATACATTTTAAACATTTGGAAGGAGAAATGACTTATGATGATGCCTAGTATTTTTGGAGAAAATTTATTTGATGATTTTATGAACGATTTCAGATTACCTGCATTTCCGGATGTAGACAAAGAACTGTATGGAAAACATGCAAAGAATTTAATGAAGACAGATGTAGAAGAAACCGAGAAAGGTTATGAAGTAGATATGGATCTTCCGGGATTTAAGAAAGATGAGATTCAGATGGAGCTGAATGATGGAGTGCTTACCATCAGCGCAGCCAAAGGACTGGACAAAGACGAGGAAGACAAGAAAGGTAACTACATCAGAAAAGAGCGTTATGCAGGCAGCATGAGCAGAAGCTTCTATGTAGGAAAACATGTAACCGTAGAGGATGTACATCCGAAATATGAAAGTGGAATCCTTTCCTTCAGTGTTCCGAAAGCAGAAGCAAAACCGGTAGAAGAGAAGAAGCATTACATTTCAATCGAAGGTTAATGACAGGCAGATGCGGGAAACGATAAGTGACGGTATAGCCTGTATGGCAAAAGAGTAAACGTACCCCACAGGTGTTAAGCCTGTGGGGTACAATATCATAAAGAGAAAATAACCAGGATAACGTAAGAAGCTCACATATTCCACGAAATCCTGTTCACATAGATGAAGATAATAGAAAATAATATAGAATAAATGACGGGAGGGAGAACTATGGCGGCAAAAAGAGATTATTATGATGTTCTTGGAATCAGCAGGAGTGCGGACAAGAGTACAATAAAAAGAGCATATCGTAAACTGGCCAAGAAATACCACCCGGATACCAATGCCGGAAATGCACAGGCAGAAGAAAAGTTCAAGGAAGCGACAGAAGCCTATAATGTGCTGAGTAATCCGGAGAAAAAGAAATTATATGATCAGTTTGGCCATGCAGCTTTTGATGGCAGTGCAGGCGGCAGTGGAGCATATGGCTATGGAAACGGACCTGGCGGCGGTACTTACAGTTATACCGGACCGAATGGAAGCTTCCATGAATATCATTTCGAAGGCGGCGATATGGACGATATCCTGAAGAATATATTTGGCGGCGGATTCTCGGAAGGCAGCGGAAGCGAGTTCCATGGATTTGGCGGATTTGGAAATAGTGGATCAGGAAGGACACGTACGTCCGGAAGAAGTTATGAAAGCAGCGGATTCGGAAATGGATTTGGAAATCATGGATTCGGCGGAGGAGGAAATTTCCGTCAGGATGGTTCCGATGTGACCGCTGAGATAGATGTGACATTTGACGAGGCTGCATTTGGAGGAGATAAAGTCATCCGGCTGTCAGACGCACAGGGCAGTAATGCAGCAGGAAAATCACTGAAAGTGCATATCCCGGCCGGCATCAGTGACGGAAAAAGTATCCGTCTGCGTGGCAAAGGAATGCCTGGACTTTCAGGAGGCAAGGCAGGAGATCTGTTGCTGAAAGTGAGAGTTGGTAAACGACCGGGATTTGAGCGAAAAGATATGGATGTATATTCAACTGTCATGATTCCGTTTACTACAGCAGTATTAGGTGGTGAAGCAGTTGTACAGACGCTTACCGGAAGGGTAGTGTGCAAGATTAATCCGGGAACACAGTCCGGAACAAAGATTCGGTTAAAAGGTAAAGGAATCGTGTCTATGAAGGATGCAGGAAGATATGGAGATCAGTATGTGACTGTTCAGATAGATGTACCAAAGAATCTAAGCAATGAGGCAAAAAGAAAATTGAAAGAATTCGAAGCTGCGTGTAAGAACGGAAGCAGAGGGGCAGCATAATTTATAAATTGTTATGCATCATTTTATCCAAAAGGATTTAGAGAAAAATTCAGGAAAGGTAAAATGATGCATTTTTTCTGTATTGACGCTCACTTTAGAAAGAATTATAATAAAATAATTAGAGACAATGAATTTGTATACCCATACAGGTTATTGAAATATATGCTAAGGAGATAAGTAAGATGGGCAAGATTATTTTAACTGGTGACCGACCGACAGGACGTCTTCACGTTGGTCATTATGTAGGTTCTTTGAAAGAACGTGTAAAATTACAGAATTCAGGAGAATATGATGAGATTTATATTATGATCGCAGATGCACAGGCATTGACTGATAATGCCGAACATCCGGAGAAGGTACGTCAGAATATTATGAACGTAGCATTGGATTATCTGGCATGCGGAATCGATCCTGAGAAATGTCACATTTTTATTCAGTCCATGGTTCCGGAACTGACAGAGTTAACATTCTATTATATGAATCTGGTAACCGTATCCAGAGTACAGAGAAATCCTACGGTAAAAGCTGAGATCCAGCAGAGAAACTTTGAGGCAAGTATCCCGGTTGGTTTCTTCTGCTATCCGATTAGTCAGGCTGCAGATATCACGGCATTCCGTGCGACAACAGTTCCGGTTGGAGAAGATCAGATGCCTATGATCGAGCAGTGTAAAGAGATTGTTCACAAGTTTAACAGTGTATATGGAGAGACTCTGACTGAGCCTGAGATCGTACTCCCATCTAACAAGTCATGCTTAAGACTTCCGGGTATCGATGGAAAGGCCAAGATGAGCAAATCACTTGGAAACTGTATCTATCTTTCTGATGAAGAAGATGTTGTTAAGAAGAAAGTAATGTCCATGTTCACAGATCCGAACCACCTGCGCGTGGAAGATCCTGGAAAGGTAGAAGGCAATCCGGTATTCATTTATCTGGATGCATTCTGCAAGGATGAATATTTCGAAGAATTCTGGCCGGAATATAAGAATCTGGATGAACTGAAAGCACACTATCAGCGTGGAGGTCTGGGTGATGTCAAAGTGAAGAAATTCCTGAACAAGGTTCTTCAGGAAGAGCTGGCACCAATCCGTGCAAGAAGAAAAGAATGGGAGCAGAAGCTTCCGGAAGTATTCGAAATCCTGAAAGAAGGAAGCAGAGTAGCTGAGGCGAAAGCAGCAGAGACATTGAAAGATGTAAAGGCTGCTATGAGAATCAACTATTTTGATGATGAAGATTTCCTGAACTAGGAATCTGCGGACAGCTGAAAAATCATTATATTGCATTTGTTAATATGAAAATAAAATCCTCAAAATACCGGATGATATGGTATTTTGGGGATTTCTTTTGTTAAGAATTGCGGTATAATAAAACTATCAGTAAAAAAAGCAAATTGTATAGATAATACGGGAGTGAAGGGGTGTAATGCTATGAAAGAGATAACGAAAGAGACACTTCTGAAAGCTATGAAATCGCGAGATGCGGGAGAGCATCCGGTATTTCGTGAATGTGAATTCAAAGACATGGATCTAAGCGGAATGGATCTGCATAATATGGACTTCACATTGAGTTCCTTTCAAAATGTAAATCTGGAACGTGTGAATTTTGAAAACTGCAGTGTGGAAAATGCATTATTCGACGGCAATTCCCTGCATGGTGCAAATTTTCAGAATGCAAATATGAAGACGGCAGCATTCCGTGGATGTGATATGCGGGAATGCAACATCAAAGGAGCCAACCTTTATGGGGCTGTATTGGAGCACGCGAAGCTGGATGACATTCAGTCAGACGAAGCAACGCAGTGGTTCCGCATGCACTGTCCGGAGACCGGACCGATCCTTGGCTATAAGAAATGTGTGAATGACAGAGTGGTACAGCTTCTGATCCCGGCAGATGCTAAACGGACTTCGGCAACACGTCCTTCTTGCCGGTGCAGCAAGGCAAAGGTACTTTCGATAAAAAATTTTGATGAAACGGAAGAATTCGAAGAAGCCTGGTCGCTGGTCGATGAGAATTTTGTATACAGAAAAGGACAGTGGGTGGAGGTCAAAGATTTTAACGAGGACAGATGGATGGATTCCACGACGGGGATTCATTTCTGGATGAACAGAAATGAAGCACTCGGGTATTAAATCCCCTGCATTGGAAAAAGTTTACTGATAGATGAGAAAGAAAAATAAATGGAGGTGCAAAAGGCAAATGAAAGCAGACATCAGATGGTTAGATGATCCGCAGGTATTTCGTGTGAATCGTCTGGATGCACACAGTGATCATAAGTTTTATGAGAATAAAGAAGATTATAAGAAGCAGAATCAGAGGTTAAAACAATCGTTAAATGGAATCTGGAAGTTCCACTATTCAGTGAATGCATTGGAACGTCCGGCTGATTTTTATCAGAAATGGTTTAACTGTAAAAATTTTGATGAAATGAAAGTGCCACAGCATATAGAACTGGCGGGATACGATAAGATTCATTATATCAATACGATGTATCCGTGGGAAGGACATATTTACAGAAGACCGGCAGGATATGGAAAAGAAAAAGGAAAAGGAATGTTCAGCCAGGCCGAATATAATCCGGTAGGTTCTTATATCCGGAAGTTTGATCTGAATGACGGACTGAGAGGAAAGAGGATCATCTTAAGTTTTGAAGGTGTGGAACAGGCATTCTATGTATGGGTGAACGGAGAGTTCGTGGGGTATGCAGAAGACAGCTTTACGGTTTCGGAATTTGATATTACACCATATGTAAAAGATAAAGATAATCTGCTGGCAGTGGAAGTACATAAGCGTAGTACGGCGGCATTTCTGGAAGACCAGGATTTCTTCCGGTTTTTTGGTATTTTCAGAGATGTGAACCTGTACGGAATACCGGCGGTCCATGTTGAAGATCTGTGGATCCGTCCGAAGTATCATCCGGAAGATGGAAAGGCAGAACTGGAGCTGGATATCCGATTATCACAGAAAAAGAAAGAAAATAATATCCAGGGTAAAATAAAAGTTTCTTTGCGAGATATCTATAGTGATGAAAATCATGTATTACTGGATGAAACGGAGAATCTGAACAACCCGGTGATCCAGAAGAATCTTCCGGTAGAAGGATCAGTGAACAATGAGATCCAGTTCCGTTATGAATTAGAAGAATCCGTACATGCATGGAGCAATGAAGATCCGTATCTGTATGAGCTTCTGATAGAAGTTCAGAATGAAAAAGGCGAGACAGTAGAAGTGGTTCCATATCAGATTGGATTCCGTAAGATAGAATTAAAAGGCAGAAAGATGCTGCTGAATGGAAAACGTCTGATCATCAATGGTGTAAACCGGCATGAATGGAATGCCAGAAGCGGAAGATGTATTACCGAAGCTGATGAGAAATGGGATATCGAATGTATCAGACGCAATCATATCAATGCAGTCAGAACCTGCCATTATCCGGATCATATTTCATGGTATTACAGATGTGATCAGGCGGGGATCTATCTGATGGCAGAGACAAATCTGGAGACACATGGATCGTGGCTGAAACAAGGTGTGATTGAACCGTCGTGGAATGTTCCGGGAAGTATCGGATGCTGGAGAGGATGTACATTAGACAGGGCAGTATCGAACTTTGAATCATTTAAGAATCATGTGTCGGTACTCTTCTGGTCACTTGGAAATGAATCGTATGCCGGTGATATCCTGGTGGAGATGAACCGTTACTATAAAGAAAAAGATCCGGACAGACTTGTGCATTACGAGGGCGTGGCAGAGAACCGGCCTTATGAGGATTTAATTTCTGATATGGAGAGCCAGATGTATGCTCCGCCGGAGAAGATAAAAGAATATCTGGAAAATAATCCGAAGAAACCATTTATCTTATGTGAATATATGCATGATATGGGAAATTCTCTGGGAGGAATGGAATCTTATATCAGATTACTGGATCAGTATGAGGATTATCAGGGAGGCTTCATCTGGGATTATATCGATCAGGCACTGTTCGTGAAGGATGAAGTGACAGGATGTGATGTATTGCGTTATGGTGGTGACTTTGATGACAGGCCATCGGATTATGAATTTTCGGGAAATGGAATTTTATTTGCGGACAGAACGGAAAAGCCGGCAATGCAGGAGGTGAGACATTACTATGGATTACGCAGATAGAGGAAAATTAGGAATTGTGTATGGAGATGTAACACTTGGAGTACACGGAGAAGACTTTCATCTGATCTTTTCTTATCAGACAGGCGGTCTGGAATCCATGGTAAAGCATGGAAAGGAATGGCTGTATCGCACACCGAAGCCGACATTCTGGAGAGCAACCACAGACAATGATCGTGGAAATGGATTCCCGTTTAGAGCCGGTATGTGGATGACTGCCGATATGTTCCAGAAATGTGTGGATATCCAGGTACGGATAGACGGAACCAAGATAGAAAAACCGAGCGCACCGGTAAATAATAAATATTCGGATAAAGAAACTGCGGAACGTGTGGAAGTTATATTTACATATGAGACATTAACTGTTCCGTCAACACAGGTAAAGGTATCGTATCTGGTATTTGCTGATGGAAATGTCAGAGTAAGAGCGCACTATTACGGGAAAGAGGGAATGCCGGAGCTCCCTGCATTCGGTATGCGCTTTGTCATGCCGACAAAGGCAGACGGATTCGTTTATGAAGGATTATCGGGTGAGACATATCCGGATAGAAAAGCCGGGGGTATTCACGGAATTTATGAAGTAGAGGGTCTTCCGGTTACACCGTATCTGGTTCCGCAGGAATGTGGCATGCATATGGATACCGAGTGGGTGACAGTGAAGAGAAGTACGGTTTTGGATAACCGGAATCGTCATATAGAACAAAGTGGACTTACATTCTGGGCGGGCAGTGAGATCAATCATTCCACGTTTGCATTTTCATGTCTTCCTTATACTGCAGAAGAGCTTGAGAATGCAACGCATCAGGAAGAGCTGCCGCCGGAAAGAAGAACGGTACTTTGTATCTATGGAGCGGTCCGTGGTGTAGGCGGAATCGACAGCTGGGGATCTGACGTGGAAGAGCAGTACCGGATTCCTGGAAATAAGGATATTGAAGTAGAATTTATAATGTAGATCTGCTTTTGCATAACCGGATACAGTTCTTTAGCCAGTCACACATCGCTTCCTCGCGGGCAATACCCCCGCTTAAGACGAGATAGTCAGTAAACAGCTCGTCATCTACAGGCGGAAGAACGGTAAACTTTTCCATATCTTCTTTCAGATAGTCCAGGCGGTCAAGATGCTGGCTTAGCTGATCCTGCAACAATTGTATACGGAATTCCGGGGAAGCAAGATGGGAAAAGAAAAGCTGTAAACGGAATTCATCTTTGGGAAGAGACGGCATCGGATAGAGCGTCTCTTCCCATTTTTTGAATGCTTCTTTTCCGGCATCTGTGATAGTGTATACTTTCTTTTCCAGTACGGTTCCTGTTATTTCTATATGATATTCGATCAGACCTTCTTTGGTCAGGGCTTTTAATTTCGGATAGATCTGACTGTGGCTGGCATTCCAGAATTCGAACAATGCTGAGTTGAACTCTTTGGTCAGTTCGTAGCCGGTCATGTCTTTTTTCATCAGTAATCCGAGGATTGCATATTTTAGTGTTTCCATGATACATCCTTTCTATAGTTAATCGGTTCTTTAGAATATGAGTCTCTTTGGTGAGTATAGCATAAATCTGGCGCTTGTTCCAACAGATATAAAAATATATTGATACAAACATGTCTGTATTGACATGTTTTAGGCGAAAGTGATAGGATAATAAGAGTTGTTATAAGAAAGGAGTATAGAAAATTGAGTAAAAAGAAACAAAATAATTACATCGTAAAGAGATATATCATCTTTTTGATTGGACTTTTTGTAAATTCACTTGGAGTTGCGCTGATCACGAAGGCGAATCTGGGAACTTCACCGATTTCATCTATCCCGTATGTACTGAGTCTGAATTATCCATTTACATTAGGGAACTTTACAATTTTCTTCAGTATTTTACTGATCGTGTTGCAATTGATCCTGCTTGGAAAGAATTTTAAAGTGGAACATCTGCTGCAGATTCCGGTATCACTGATCTTTGGATATTTTATCGATGCCTGTATGATTCTGTTAGGATTTGTGAATCCGCATTCTTATCCGGTAAAAGTGATCGATCTTCTGATCGGCTGTCTGATCCTGGGTGTCGGAGTATATATGGAAGTATTGGCAGATGTTGTTATGCTGCCGGGAGAGTCCTTTGTCCGTGCAGTAGTATTCCGCTGGAAGACAGAATTTGGTATAACAAAGATCTGCTTTGACGTAAGTATGGCAGTGATCGCGGCGGTTCTGTCATTCGTTCTGGCAGGAAGACTGGATGGAGTCAGAGAAGGTACGGTTGTTGCGGCACTTCTGGTTGGATTTATCGCAAGAACGATCGGACGTTATTTGAGTTTTATGCCGGAAAAGTTATTTGGTGTTGTGAACGAGACAGAGGAGGCTTCCGGTGCTGTGGACAATGAAGCTGTGACAACAGGTCATTTCTGTATTGCGATCGGACGCCAGTATGGAAGCGGTGGACGCGATCTGGGAGCAAAGCTTGCTGAGAAATTAAATTGTGACTTCTATGACAAAGAAATCATCCAGCTTGCGGCAGGTTCGACCGGATATACACCGGAATACATATCAAAAAGAGAGGAAAATATGACGAACAGTTTCTTATATGATCTGGTTCATGAAATGTATGCATATTCCGATGAATATGAGCCGCCGAAGGATAAGATCTTTGAGGCAGAAGCAGAGGTCATCAGGTCTGCAGCTAAGAAAGGAAACTGTGTCATCGTTGGAAGATGTGCAGATGCAATCTTAAAAGATGATCCGGATTGTATCGGCATATTCTTAAGTGCGCCGCTTAAGACGAGAATTCAGACGGTAATGAAAAGATATGGTCTGGATGAAAAAGCGGCAAAACGCAGGATTGAACAGACTGACAGAAGACGTGCAGACAATTATAGATACTATACGAGAAGAATATGGGGGATGTCCGGTAATTATCAGATGTGTATCGATACTTCGCTTGGTGAAGACTATGTGCTCAATACCGTACTGAATCTGGTGAAGAATGTAAATCGCCATGTATCCGAAAGCAGAGCAGAATAAGAATTATCTCCTGAAAGCTTGACATGAATATATGGATGCGATAGATTAATTTATGGATTTGAGAGTATGAAGGAGAGAAACATATGAATTTACATGAATTCCTTATTGTGTGTCCACTGGTATTTCTTGCCGGATTTGTCGATGCGATTGCCGGAGGTGGCGGATTGATCTCATTACCGGCATATATGTTCGCAGGGATTCCGGTACACCATGCGATTGCGACAAATAAATTATCATCAGCGACTGGAACAGCGGTGTCGACATGGCACTTGGTGAAGAGCAAATGTGTTGACATATGTTTAGTCCCGGGTACGGTAGCCTGTGCATTTGTGGGTTCAATTGCGGGGGCGAACCTGGCGCTGATCATCAGTGACAAAGTACTTAAGACGGTACTGGTATTTGTGCTTCCTGTTGTTGCATTCTGTGTATTGCGGGACAAGGATCTGAAACCGGTGATACCGGAAGGATTTACCAGAAAAAAACAGTATCTGATCATGGCAGCATGTTCTTTTGTGATCGGTATCTATGATGGATTCTACGGACCGGGAACCGGAACATTTTTACTGCTTGCATTTACCAAATTAGGAAAGCTTGATATGGAGAAAGCAACCGGTAATGTGAAGGTCGTCAATCTGACATCGAATATATCGGCATTGATCACATTTATTCTTGCAGGAAAGATTCTTTGGGTGCTGGGACTTTCGGCGTCGGTATTCAGCATTGCCGGACATTATCTTGGCGCACATATGGTTGTGAAGAACGGTGTGAAGATCATTAAGCCGATTATCCTGCTGGTGTTGGCGTTATTGCTGATCAAGATTGTCCTGGGAATATAAAAATGAATGAAATCCTTAAAGTGGAGTGATATGAAAAATCTTTTGCTTTAGGGATTTTTTATTGTTATATGTTTGAAAGGGACTGTCAGTTTTTTGAGATTCTGTATATGAAGATAATTGTGCCAAGTGCATGAAAATAGAGTATAATAAAAGAAAATGTATAACGAATACAAGGAGGATTCTATCATGACAGAAGACACAAGAAAATTCGTAGAAGAGAAGACAAAGGAAATATTAAATGCAGGTTCATGCTGTCCGGAATTAAAAGAGATGGCAGAAAAATGGCTGGCAGCAGAAGAAACTACAGATGAAAAGGCCGTGACAGAAGCATATCTTCAGGAATTATCTGAGGATGTACTGCCAATTGATGCACTGATCAGCTTTGCTTCATCTGAAAAAGGAGCAGAGGTATTTGGAGCAGAACAGGCAAAATCTATGGCAGAAGCCGGAAAGGCATCTAAAGCGAACGGCGGTAAATATTGTATCTGCCCGGCGTGCAGTGCAGGCGGAGCAATCCTGGATAAGAAAAATGAAATACTTTAAATTGTCATGTATTTGAAAGAAACTGTCGGCGGCAGGGTATGTGTTTGGAAAGAAGCTTTTGAGTTGGGAGGGAGAATTTTTTAATTTTCCCTCCCAAATTTAGTGTATTGCAGTAAAAGAGTTCACAGTGTATAATGTACCCATGATTTTTAGAAATGAGGTACAACATGGAAAATCCAAATAGAAACTTTAAATCCCAGACCTGTGAAGATTTCATAGAAGTCCTTGCAAGTAAAGCAGCTGTTCCGGGCGGCGGCGGGGCATCGGCGTTAGCCGGAGCCATCGGGATCGCACTTGGTAATATGGTCGGAAGTCTGACTGTAGGAAAGAAGACCTATGCAGATGTAGAAGAAGAGATCATCGAATGCAAAAAACAGGCAGATGAGATTGCAAAAGAATTTTTAGAACTGATGGATAAGGATGCGGAAGCATTCGAGCCGCTCAGTAAGGCGTATGGACTTCCGAAGTCTACGCCGGAAGAGCTTGCCAAAAAGGAAGAGATTATGGAAGAGGCGCTGAATACGGCATGTAGTGTTCCGATTGAGATTATGAAGACCTGTGCCAGAGGCATTGATCTGGTAGAAGTATTCGCTGCAAAAGGAAGCCGGATTGCATTAAGTGATGCGGGAGTCGGAGCAACACTTTTAAAATCCGCAATGCAGGGGGCTTCACTGAATGTATATATTAATACAAAATCAATGAAAGACAGAAGAAAAGCAGAAGAGCTCAATCATCTGGCAGATTCCCTGCGGGAAGAATACGAAGCAAAAGCAGACCGGATATTTGCGGAAGTAAACAGCCGTATCCGGTAAAATCCAGTGAGATAAAGACGGATAAACCGGAAATGTCCGGAGAAAATACAAAATAAAAGGAAAGCAGCAGGAAAAATGGCAAAATTACTATTAGGAAAAGAAGTAAATGCTTCTATCAATGAAGAAATCAAAGCAAAAGTAGAAACTTTAAAAGCACAGAATATTACACCGACACTTGGAATTATCCGTATCGGTGAAAGAGAAGATGACATCGCATACGAAAGAGGCGCAACAAAACGCTGTGAGACACTGGGAGTAGCATATGAGAAATTCCTTCTTCCTGCAGATGTAGAAGAAGAAGAGGTATTAAAGACGATCGACCAGGTAAATAAAAGTGAAAAAATCCACGGAGTTCTGTTATTCAGACCGCTTCCGAAGCATCTGAATGAAGACAAGATCGTGAATGCACTGGCCGTAGAAAAGGATGTAGACGGAATTACCGATCTTTCCATGGCAGGTGTGTTCATGGGAAAAGATATGGGATATGCACCGTGTACGCCGAGTGCCTGCATGAAGGTACTGGATCATTATGGAATTGACTGTACCGGTAAGAAAGTGGTAGTTATCGGAAGAAGTCTTGTAGTCGGAAAACCTGCAGCGATGATGCTGATCAAGAAGAATGCGACCGTAACCGTCTGCCATACCAGGACGGTGGACATGCCATCTGTAGTAAAGGAAGCAGATATCGTAGTTGTAGCGGCCGGAAAAGCAGGAGTGATCGATGGAAGCTATCTGCGAGAAGGACAGATCGTGATTGATGTAGGAATCAATGTGAATGAAGAAGGAAAGCTCTGCGGAGATGTGAATTTTGAAGAAGCAGAGAAGATTGTGGAGGCAATCACACCGGTCCCAAGAGGCGTCGGCGGAGTGACGACTTCAATTTTGCTGGAACATGTGGTAGATGCCGCGATTGCACAGAACAGGTAAAGAGAAGCCGGGGATTATATCGCTGGTCTGAAAAATGACAATAAAAGGATGGTAACCTTTATGTGTAGCCGGAAAGTTATGGCAGAAGCCTTGATTTTCCGGCTTTTATTCCAGTCCGGGTAGCCAGCTTAGTGAATTAAGTAGAAAAAAATTACCAGATCCCCATTACATGCTGCATTCCAAGGCTCACAATTGTAATTCCAACCCAACAGCAGGCACCCAGCAGAAGTGGTTTTCCTCCGGATTTAATAAGCTTCACAACATTACTGTTAAGCCCGATTGCGGCCATAGCCATAATGATAAAGAACTTCGATAATTCTTTTAACGGAGCAAATACGTCAGCGCTGACACCCATACTCATACATACTGTTGTGATGATAGCTGCAATGATGAAGTATAAGATGAACATAGGAAATGCTCTCTTCAGGCTGAATTTGTTTGCGGAAGAATCAGCAGTTCCGGCTTTTGAGGCAGATCTTGCACGGATCAGGGATAATACCAGTGTGATCGGAATAATTGCCAGTGTACGTGTAAGCTTTACCGTAACAGCAGTATTCAGTGTCTCGCTTCCAAGGTTCCACATACTGTCCCAGGTAGAGGCGGCAGCCGTTACGGAAGAGGTATCATTGATCGCAGTTCCTGCGAATAATCCGAAAGATCCACCGCCTGTTGTGTCAAAACCAAGTGCGCTTCCAAGTACCGGGAAAAGTACGGCTGCAATGACGTTGAAGAAGAAGATAACGGAAATTGCCTGTGCAACTTCGGTATCATCTGCATCAATGACCGGTGCGGTGGCAGCGATCGCAGATCCTCCGCAGATGGAAGAACCGACACCAACCAGGATGGAAGTGTTAGAAGGTACTTTGATAATTTTACGGAGCAGCCATGCGATGATCAGGGAAGTACTGATGGTACATACGATGATCGGGAGTGACTGTTTTCCGGTCTGTAAGATGACGCCAAGGTTCATTCCGAATCCAAGCAGGACAACTGCTGTCTGCAGAATAATCTTAGAAGTCCATTTGATTCCTGATTCGGCTTTTCCTTTGTTCGTCCACACTAAAGTGATCAGCATTCCGGCAAGGATTGCGATGACAGGGCCGCCAACAACTGGGAATGTCTTTCCAAGAAGCCAGGAAGGTACGGCAATCACAAAACAAACCAGTATACCGTTTAGGTTTTTTTTCAAAAAATTCATGTTTTTTCCTCTTTCTCATTTTTTTGTTAGTTCATACAGGTTTCCAATTAGAGATTATAACACTGGTAAACGATAATAAAAAATTATATAATATTATTGAACGATAATAAAAAATTATTGACAGATATGAAAGAGAATTAATAAAAATCATTTGTGAAAATCAAATTGACAATGAAGGGAAGAAAATTATGCTGGATTTTAGAACAGATACATTTCTTACGGTATGTGAGACGATGAACTTTACAGAGGCAGCAAAAAGATTACATATTACACAGCCGGCGGTTTCGCAACATATTCGTTTCCTTGAAAAGGAATATAATACCAGATTGTTTTCTTATTGTAATAAACAACTGTATCTGACGCCTGCAGGGGAGATACTCAGAAAACGTCTGATGACAATGAAAAATGATCAGCTGGCAATTATGAATGAGATAAGAAATGAATCCCATAAGATGGAATCTCTTTCTATAGGGGTTACAATGACGATCGGAGAATATGCAATTGTAGATAAAATAGCAGATTTTCTGATCGGTCATCCGGAGATGAATGTACACATACATTATGGAAATACAACACAGCTATTAACATTGCTGGATGAAGGAATTATTAATCTGGCACTTGTAGAGGGGAATTATCCGAAGGAAAATTATGAACATAAAAATTACAGTACTGAAGAATATATAGCAGTTTGTGCCAGAGATCACATATTTGAAGTAAAATCTCCGGAAACGATGCAGGAACTGGTGAAGGAGCGCCTGCTTGTACGTGAACCGGGATCCGGGACAAGGAATATTTTAGAAGAGTTACTTCTTGCAAGGGGAATGGGGATAAAAGATTTTCTTCACTATACAGAAGTGGAAAATATGCATACAATTATCGGGCTTTTAAAAAGAGATTGTGGAATTTCATTTATGTACAAAATTGCGGTAGCGGATGAACT
>ERZ773252.1572-NODE-1572-length-22081-cov-3.008354_pt1 | contig 22081 bp, 16 predicted proteins | sample MGYA00580517_ERZ773252 | MGnify/ENA primary metagenome ERZ773252 (study PRJEB29015, sample SAMEA2737766) | human gut metagenome | biome: human gut; feature: human-associated habitat; material: faeces | place: China | collected 2012 ...
CATGTTTCATTGCTTCCAAATCAGCCGTAATCCCTTCTTTGGATACGGCGCCAACCATCCAGTACCAAAAAGTCCAAGGCTTTGCTTCGTCAGACGGATTTTGGAATTGTTCGCGAAGTGAATGTGTTTGCAGAGCATTGGCAGGAGATATAGCAGTACATACCAATAATGAGATTGCAAATATTTGTTGTTTCAGTCGGCTTTTCATTCCAGTCTATATTTTTACTTATAGATAAGACGAAAAACATTCTGTTTTGTACTCACTATATTTTCCTGATTCAAATTAAATTAAGCTACTTAATTTGTCAGATAGAATTGAAACGATAGTTTATCTATCTCTTCTGTAATAGTTCTTCAAACACTTCAAATACCCTTGAATATGAAGTGTGCGGATTGTTTATATCAATGGAGATGTTTCTTTTATTCTTTTTCGCGTGCCATACTTATCGTTTTTTAGAAATAAAAATACCGCCCAGCGTTGGTTTGGCGCCAAATTTCCCTGCATTATATGCATTGAGAAACGAAACGCCATTGCGGATATTGAAGTCATCAAGTGAAAACAAGTCTGTTGAACCATCATCCTTTTTTTCTGTAAACCAGACTACATCTTTACGTAAATCCTCGGTGTCTAATGATTGGAGATTATGCGTACTGAAAATCAGTTGCGAATAAGTCGAATTTACCAAAAATAAGTTGATGAAATGGGCAAATAAATCCGGGTGCAGCGAATTCTCAAGTTCATCAACAGGTATGATAGCATTTCTTTCAAGTAATATATTCAGAATAGTTCCCAAACCATAATAGCGCATTGTTCCTGCTGATTCAAGTATATCAGGCAGGTAATGAACAGAAGATGTTCCATTGGCTACAATCGTATGTTCAAATATCAAATCCGTATCTTTTTTATTTTTCTCATTTTGTTGAACATCAAAACCGGATATATTAAAATCTGCACGGTGCAGTAAATCTAATAAAAAGGATTTATTCTCCTTCTCTGCTTCCATTTCTCCTGTTGTCCATGTTTTCAAATCCGTTTGGGGCAAGAGTATAGGCAACCACTGCTTCAGGAAATAGTTATAGACACGTTCTAATTCAGGAAACATAAAGTTAGCTGTAGCATAAGCTGAAACAACACTCATATTACTAAGCGTATTTACCTGCAACTTTTCCTGCTCGGCCACATTGAGTTTGACTTTGCTTCCTAATCGGATATGAGTGATTCCATGAATGGTCTCTCGGGAGAAAATTTCGGCTGGTTGCTTACCGGGATAATATTTAAGTGTTTCTTTTAGGACAGCACTATTATCTACTTCAAGATAATAGAGATGCTTCATATTGTTTACAAAAAAAGTCAATTCAAATACTCCACATTCTTTCTTTGTCGTATCATCCAAGAGAAACGGAGTAAACCCGATAGGCTGCATCTTGTTTATCTTAGGCGAAATGGCTATTTTTCGTATGAAATCAAGTGCTAGCAATACGTTAGTCTTTCCTGAAGCATTAGCTCCATAGAGGATACCGAGTTTTAATACTTTCGTATCGTTGATAGTGGTACAGTAATATTCTTCTGAAACCTTATCTGCAGAGGCTTCAAAACTTAATATCTGCCAATCCTTAGCTGATCTGAAATTTTTAAATTTAAATTCTAAAATCATACTTCAATATATTAAAAATGCGACTATTTTGCAAATATAGCATTTTAAACTGTTTATTCCACATTTTAATCTATTCTTTTTTAGCTATAAAAAAGGTGCACCTCCTTTCCTACTCTTGGAAGAAGGTGCACCACACAAACAAAACAAACAATAGACGACCTTCACAGGCAGTATTTCATATATAACTCAACTAATTATTAATCAATTTTATTTTTAACGTAAATTCTCTCCCTGTATTCAGACGGAGTCATACCGGTATGTTCACGAAAGAATCTTGTCATAACAGAGTTCGACTGGAAGTTCGTGCGTGAGGCCACTTCTTTTATTTCAAGGTTAGAATCTCGTAAAAGAGCCTTTATTTCAAGAATGGAATATTCTATAATCCAGTCTTTTGCCGAACGACCGCTCATATCTGTAATTACCATTGTAAGATGCTTGGCGGACACACACATCTTTTTCGCATAAAACGCAACATCCCGGCTTGCAGTATGAAATTCGATCACCAAACAAAAAAAGTCAAATAAAAGTTTTTCTTTGCGGGTATATTTTACTAATTCGGCCGCCTTCGGATTTCTTTTATAAGCTACATATATATCCCAATAGAAAACGCGCAACAGTTGCATGATAGATTCCCGTCTGAATAAGTTACGGGGCAAATTGATACGGTAAATCAGTATATGGCAAAAATGAATGAAGCGTTGACATTCTTCATCGTATAGCGGAATACTGAAGTTCTTTCGCATATAGAAAAAGAAATCAAGGGTCGGTATGCATACTCCGCTTATCGTATCCATAAACAGGCTTTTGGACACTTTTAGAAATGTCATTGAAAAGTCATCACTAATCTCCGTGACAGAAGCCAGCTGAAAAGGAAAAATGACTACCAAATCATTGGGAACAACCCGTTGCTTATTACCAAAAACATTAAAAAGCGCACTTCCTCCCGTACATATCCCATTTATCCCTTCTTCAAGATATGTAGGATTTTCATCAAGAGGTAAATCGTCTATTTTAGTATAGACATTAAACTCTTCTGTTTCTGATATATTGTCGAGTACTTCATTTTGCCTATATGGCTTGTTCTTTTCCATGGACTGCTATTTATCAATTATGTTGTTTGCCGTTATTTTTATCATACGGATGTCAGTCGTGCCATTTCGATTGAGCAAACTGTACCACCAAAGATATGGGAAAGATGTATAAAAAACTTTCTTTATCTTTCATCAAAATCATCAGTGCCAGGAAATATTCACCTTCATTAATATCAGGAACTGTCATATAGACCTTATCATCCGAATATTTATGGATATCGCCACATTCTATCAACATTCTGTCATTGACGGAAGAGACAAGATATAGATTGGTACTTTCCCATGTCAGCATATCCAGGTTCTGTCCGGTGATAACAATGGGAGCTTCCGGTGTAATGTTCCCATTACGCCTTTCATTTGAAGGATCATATATTTCTTTGATGACAGGAAACGGCGCTCCTTCAATCATTAATATTTCGGCTTTTATCGTTTTCATTTTGTATGATAATAAGTTTGTATATAAACTAATGATAAATTTTGTTCGTAACTCATTATTGGGGAATATCCCGGATACAGCGGAGATAATAGGACTTCTGCGTTTTATCGTAATAACCTGTATTTAGCCAATATCCTGTTATATAATCATCTGGATAGAATCGCATTGACCATACATCTTTTGAATCTCCTCCTTTCTCTGTTGCAGACCAATAATAAGTAGGGTCTTTTGCTGAAAGAGCGAATGGTTGAAAACCGGTTATTTCTTGAGTCTCTTCCATTTTTTTATAAAAAAGCAAAATTAATGCACATTCCCTACGCGTAGGTACCCGCCAGGTTCCAGGTTCATCCAGACCATCTTTCCCGCGATATGCGGCACATCCCTTGGTAACTGCATAACTGGAAGTCGAATAAACGTTGGTGTTGGCACTAGTAAGATATCCGTTTGCCGTAGCCCAATCCATCGTTTGTGCTTTTGCTGCTCCTTCGCTATTTACAATATCAGGTGAAACGAGAAAGTAACCGGACACCTTCCAGTCACATCCTCCTTCATTTTGCCTCTCTGTATGCCGTGTCGTTCGGTATACAAAGACATCATTACCGTTTTCATCTTTTTCCTCTTGGGGATTATCATTCGAATCGTATTTATATAACTGAATATAGCTGCGGAAGTTGGTATTTTTGCTCCGGTCCTCCACCTTGTATTTCACCATTCCTTTATCATTGATTGCCGCATATTTATTCCCTCTTAAATCTGTATATATTTCTGTCGATTGAGAATATACTCTTAGTGGAATAAAAAACACGATACAAAATTTTATGACTGTTAATCTAAATATATTCATACTTCTTTTTCAATTTATATTGTTAAATTCTTATGGTCAATATGGAGCATCAAAAGGAGGAGTCACATCCCTGACACATCTATCTGAACCGGAGGTTCTGTCTGGACTCCATAAATTACTGCCGGAAGATGCTATGAAATAACAATAATTATAGGGTGGTCGTTGTATAAACTCCGTCGTTGAGGTCCCACCTCCAAGTCCCGGTAAAGCAGCCACACAAAGCCCTAACAACTGGTTTGACGCAGGAAGATACCATTTGAACTCTTCCCCATCAATTATCCCATCCCCGTTCTCATCTCTGTTTCTGTCATAACACGCCCTTGCGCTAAAAGTACTGGCAGGGTATTGATATTGATACAATAACACATGTCCGGACGCATCTTTCTGTGGAATCGGGACATAAGCGTCAACCCAATTTTGATTGTAAGTATTTTCCGCTAAATGCCGGGTAGCCGTTTTACCATTATCCATATTGTCTGTTCCATAGAGTAATTCTGCCGTTTTGATTCTCGCATAGCCAGTTCTTATAGTTCCCGGATTCACATCTGCCAATAACCGGGATGTAGTTCGTGAAGACATTCTAGTGTATACTAACCCCATATTGTAACTTCCATCCCCGTTTCTCTCTCCTCCTAAACGTCCAAGGTAAATTGCCGCCCGCTGGTCTAAACGAAATATATGTGAAGTTTGCAGTGCTTCCCCCGCATCGCCATTGGTCGTGGTAGTTATTTTAATATATAAGGATCGTTTTCCCTCCGTAGCATCTGCACCGGGATCAGGAAAGTTCCCCTCTCCGTCATTAATATATTCATCATTATATAGATAAAACTTCAATTGAGTAGGGAGTATGGTGCTAGCCTTGATATATGTATCCAAAGGTTCTTTAGCATTATTATACGCATCTGTGTAATTGGAAGAAGAAGACAAGCGAAGCCAACTCTGTGTGGGATGTTGGGTACAGCTTTCATCTGTATATACACCCACTTCCACTATCCGTCCTTGAGTCTGGACAACTATCGGCCGGACCTCATAAGCCGCATCCAAATCATATTTTATCCCAGAATCGTTGTATGTAGCATTGAATTCGCCTCCAATGACTTTCGCGTTATAACTGGCGTGAAACTCCACATACTGGCTGACAGAGTATGCCCTGATTCGTTCGTCGTTTTTCGCCGAGTTTATGTCCGCATTAATGGTGGTACGCAAATTATAAAAATGATTGGGTTCCACATCGAAGTTATTTGTATTATTATTTCCGATATACATTTGGTAAATTGCATACTCGCCCGTTGCCGATGTTGAGGTAGAATATGCCCATGCCTCTATCTGCATACCCAATATGGGGGCACTGCCCGATGAAACTCCATTGACCACTTTGTAGTAGCGTTGGTTTTCACTTGCTATGCTTGCTACTGTCCCCTGACAATTCTGCGCAACATACCATGTTGCGGAATAGAAACCATTGGGATCGGGTTCATCAAATTCATCTATCTCAAACGTGACATAAGTATCCTTATCGGTATTCTTTTCGGGATTGGTGAGCCGCACTTTACTGTTGACATTCAGCAATTTCAGACCCTGCAATTTGTAATTTTCCACTTCGAGTTTATAACGGAACGTAATGCGTGCCATCAACTTCTTTATTGCAATACCTCCCACAAAGCCGGCCGGTTTGTTATATTCTACCAAACCATGGTCACCTCCGTCGATGTCCATAACAGTGATACCCGACACTTCTCCGGCAAACGGAACCTCATCATCTGCGGTGATAAGTGATTGGGTATGCCCTTCTACATTTATTAGATAATCAAAGCTCCATTTTTTGAGTTCATCAAGAGTTCTCACTCCACTCATGTCATAGTCAAGTTTGGGGCCTAAGACTAACAGGTATAAGGTTTGATTCTCTGCTACTACAAGGGGGACATCTATTGTCAACATATCATTTATAGCAGTCGCCGTATCACTCAACTTATGGGGATTACCATTCATGGAACCATCCTCATTAAACTGGAAAAGCCAGAGATTGTGTAATTTTGTCGTGCCATCGGAAACTCTGGTAGTTGCCGCACGTTGTTCTCGCTCCAATACGACTGTGAAGGATGATTCAGAGTTGTTTTCATTTTTAAAGAATGGCTTTACAGTAGCATATTCATCTGCCGATGTTGGTTCTTCGCTAGGCGGAAGACTGACATTTAGACTGACCATAACCACTTTTCCCGTAATATTTCCCGGACCGAACTCATTCAGGTCGTCTTTTGTACACCCTGTAAATGCCAGTGAAAACAAAACAATGCAAACTGCCCGGAATAACTTCTTATCATTGTTTTTTATTCTCATATCATATCTTCTTATCATCATATTTTTCATCCTTGTTCTTATTTGGTACCATTCTGATCGATAGACAGACTACTAAGGGCAAAAGCTACTCCGGCATTTCTCTCTAAATTGATATTAACCGTAATGCCGATGAGACTCGGATTATTGTTTGCCGGGATTGTTATTGAAATAGGGTAGCTATATGTATTCGATGCAGTCTCTACTTTATCACTGACACTTATTTGTTCGCCACTGTAAACAACTTGTACATACAAATTTCCCGCAGGTATGGGGACATCTGTAGGAGTAAGCTTGATATTTAGATCATAAGTGCCTCCCTTTTGAGGTAAAACGCCCATAGTGCTTAATTCGGAACTGGCACGTAACTGATACCCGGTTTGCGCAATTGTAAGTAGTGTGCTTTTTGTCTGTCCGTCCAATCCGATACCTTCCACCTTTACCTTAAACGAACGGGATGAAGTACTTTCTTTACGTTTGACGTATACAGGGATATTTTCCGTATTGCTACCGTGTGTAGTATGTACGACATCATCCCCGGAGGCAAATGAGAAATCATCGGTATTTGCCGTTCCCATATCCGATCCTGAAGTGACAAGTGTAGCCGTCCAATAAGGAATATTCGAATGAATACCGAAATAAGCTGTTTTACCGCTTTCCGTTCCCTGATAATCAGGGCTGCCGATAGTGCCTACCCACATATAGCTTTCCGGTATCTCGTTGCGGACGCAACGAACCATATATCCGTTTCGTCTGTCCTTATCGGCTCGAAGGTTTGCAGTCACCGTCGGAGTACCTGAAAAATCAAAGATAGAGGCGTTGTTGCTCCAGTAACATCCGGTAGTACCGTCTCCACGTGACGCACCGGATTCATCCCTGTATCGGTTGTGAGGGAATAACAGCCAATGGTACGAAAGGTATCCGTACGAACTTACTTCATTATTTGATGCCGCTATAATATGATTATATTCTTCAGGTGTAGCCATATGCCACTGCCCGTTGTCTACGATTCCCATATCCCTGATTTGGGTTTCGGAAAGACCGGCGAGTTTGCATGGATCTCCCAAGCCCTGTTTGACTTGTTCAGGGGTGTTGCCTGCGGAGATTTCACCGCCAGCCAGGTAAGGGACATTACTCCATCCTGTAATAGTTAAGGGATCGTATGAACTGGGATACCAAAGTACATCGTTCAATGCTTCGGCAGTGGTAGGTGGAACGAAATTTGTGCCATCTTCAGTATCAGGGTCACTGTACACGGCTATCAGGCTGCCGTATTTGAACAAGACATTCTTATATCCTGTCTCCGAATGGTATGCTTTCAGTATACCTGAATAAACACTAAAATCATTCCAGATATTCACATTTCTGGATGTATCAGCTACTGCGTCATAGTCTGCCGCCTTATCACTTACAATGACCAGCCCGTCGATAGGTTTCCAGTTGATGGTAATATCATGTTCCTCCATTGCCACTATTTCCGCATATAATCCCATTGCACCCATACCGGTAATGGTGGCGTATATCTGATAATGGTTGTTTCGTGTCAGATTATGGTTTTTAGGGGGATTTTGACCGATATTCAGCAGATAGATACAGTTCAATACCTGCGTACTTCCGTTTTTAAGCACGCATTGCGCGTCGATTTTAAGATAGGTTGCGTGTGATGCATTTTGAGGGTCGGACAATATATGTTCGGGAATATAGGTAGCGGGAGTTGTTATAAAATCCACCCCGTCTTGTATGGTGTAGTTATCTCCATTTATTGTATATGTACCATTATTATCGAGTTCGCCTGTTCCCGGGATAGTAAGGTCATCCGACCAAATATCTTCCGTATATGCCTGCCCTTCTCCTATAGGAGTGGCGACCGGCATACGACATACTTTAACAGTGAGCTTGGTTACTTTGAAATCTTCATCCGGATTAGTTATATTTTTAATAGCTGTAAAGCTGATGCGGGATACCATACGGTTTACCTTAACCGGCAGTTCCGTCATTTTAATATCATTAATTGTTACTGTGGCGTTTTTTCCGTCACTGCGGGATTCCACATAGGCACGTACCACATTTCCATACATGGGCGGAGGAGCAACGATACCTATGGCAGAGAAGGTCACTTTTTCTATTTCATTTTCCAGTGTAATGGCAGCGAGCTTTTCGGTAAGGTCCGGTGTTTCATTGCAGATGATGTAAATGTTGTTATATCCCCGTGCCGCTCTTATAGAAGCGGTGTATGTGCCATCGACATTTATGGAAGCATCAGAAACGTCGTTGTATACCAGCTCGTTCTTGTCATTAAACACAATTGCGCGTACGGATTTTATGACTTCATCTTTGTCGGTGGTAGTATTGCGCGTCCCCATTTTAATACTCATCGGTATCTTTTCTCCTTCGTAAATACGTGCGCCTGTTGCTTCGTTCTCTTTTGTACAAGAGTAAGCAAACAGGGCAAACATTGTCAAAAGCAGGACATTTGCCGAAAGTTTTATGTTGATAGTTATATTCATCCTTAATCGTGCCATAATTCCGTTAAAAAAACGACTTACATATCTGTTGGCTGGAACCAGTAGGTCCAATTATTGATGGTTATGCTCAATGCAATGTAGCCATTCTCTTCCTTATCTCCGATTCGAATGTTGATATCCCATTCGTATCTGCGGTCGAGGTATTCTTGTTCGCCCATCATTTCCGGTTTACTCATCAACAGGTAGTCAATAAGGTTTATGGTTGTTTTTCCTCCGATGTCTATTGTTTTTCCTGATGCTTTTTCGGTGATAGAAAAAGTCATGTCAGCATCCTTAATAAATCTAAGAGTATGAAGGCGGGTTTGTAGGGCGGTCTTACTGTCTTCCTCTTCAACTGAACAAGGATGGTAAATTATATTTTTGCTACTCTCCCCTACATTATTCTTATAGTCATAAAAATTGTTTGCAGTTATTAGTTGTATATCATATTTTGAAGCATCCATCGGATTATTTCCTCGCGTAATGCCTATCGTTATATCATTAGTATTGCGCACCAAGCTGACGTTTTCCGTATTACTGATATTTTCCGAAGAAAACATTAATAGAGGGCCGCTATGCCATAATGCATCGAGATGGTTGTTACTTATGTTGTTTTCCGGCTCATATTTCAGCGTTAATTTATTTATCGGATCACCTGCGGTCATTGTCGGAAGTAGATAGAATTTATCCGTTTTTCCAGCCCATACAACAGCTGTACAGCCTTTCAAACGATATGGTATCAGCATACAATAGTCCGGACTTTTTAGCGAATGGCCATTATCAGTAAGTGTCTGTATATATTTTCCTTGCGTATCGAACACGAAAACCTTTACTTCTTCCACCTGTTCGGCGAACCAGTCTTTATTTGCCATGTTATAGTCATATCGGAATTTTAGAAAGAGGTCACATTGATCGAGGTCGTCATGAAAGACATCGCAACCGGTAATCCCTGCCACTATAAAAGCGGCAAGGATTATTTTGTATTTCTTTATGTGTCTTTTAATTCCCATTTATCAATGCAAATCAACACCTTGTGTCCAGTAAGTCCATGGATTGATAGTGATTTTTACAGAAAGGTAAGCATCTGCTTCGTCATCATCAGTATCCGGAGGCGTAGGATTGTCGGGATCAGGATCAGACGGATCGGGAATCCACGGTGTTCCGGGGCCGCTCACGCTCTGAAGGTCCAGGTGATACCAGTTGTTGCGCACTACTCCGTATCGGCCTAAAGCCATCTTTTCGGTTACATTCTGATCGTGACGGATCAGGACATCGTAATAGCAAACAGATTCATGATAGTAACGCACGGCACAAAAACGTCCGATGATACCAGTTTTCGCAGTAAGTCCGTTCGCTTGAAGGTTTGTAATAAAATTGTCTATAGTGCTTTGATCGGCATCTCCAGCCACGAGCTTTGCTTTCTTTAAGAATATAGGTAAGTCTGTTTTTAGTCCGCCACTAGGAGTGTTTTTATATTCAGTTTTAAGCTGTTCTAATGTATAATACCTTCCTTTCCAAGAAAAATAGCTACTATTTTCAGTCAAACCATTAGGAGTGTACTGTGCCTTTACTACCACCTTGGTAGTGAATCCTAATTGTTGTGCCTTAGCTTCCATTGTATTTTCAAGACAATACAGACTTGTTCCCTTACTCTGTGCAACAGCAGGCATCTCCTCACTTTCGCTATCTATATTTTTTAGATAATTGAAAGCTGCATCCATATTCGCTTCATCAGTATTCTTATCTCCAGTATTAATAACAGGTTGCTCGGCAGACAAGTAGTTCTTATCCCGACGATAAACTGCTCCAGTCGTGGCATTTTCGTAAGTGATAAGTTCGCTATATAGTTTTACACTCTTATTGGTAACGCTTAATTCCCAACCGCCGAAAGTAAATTTGGCACCGTCAGGTTTGGCAGTAAAATGTTCATTTACTGCAAGCTCTACTTTTGCACTCAATCGATCCACAGAGATTTCTTCAGGGCTGTTCTGTGCGGCTGTTTTTGCTTGGGCGATGGCCTCACTGGTATATGCAGTCGGCTTATGCACCTCTACTCCCTTCAATGCTCCTTCTATGCCAGCTCCTTTGCCTGCACTCGCCATCATGAAATTATCAGTGGTAGCGATGTTGGCAATAACTGCTTCAATAGCAGTGTTAATTGCAGACCAAGGTTTACCTTTTACAGCATCCGTAGTTAAATTCCACCCTTTGCTCCCGTCGGTGTAAGGATTGATAACCACAAATACTTTTTTTGTTTTCTCTGGTACTAATTTTGCCTCACTAATCGCAGCTTCCGGGGTCCCTGTCCCTTCTGCGCTTGTTCCTCCACTATTCCCAACGGTCAAACCATCAAAATCAGCCATACCAAGGCACACATCATCCTCGTCAAATAATAAAACTTTGACGGCCCCTGCTTTACTTTCCCCAGAACTTCCCGGTTTTTCTTCTACATTCATTGCTCTTGAAGTAGCTGTGTGACTTTGCAGCGAAAGCGACAGATACGCTTTGCCATCCAGTTCACCACCCGGAATATTGTCTTCCCGGGCATCTTCACTACTACAGCCGGCAAATATAAAAACTGCCAATGTAGATAATAGAAAACTTCTTGTTTTCATCATTGTTAAATGTTTAAATGTTGTAAATAAAAAGATAATTATAATATATAAAAAATCAATAATCTAGTTTACTCATCGATTCGATATTCTCTTCTTTTTTGGCTAATTCCTCCAGATTAAGATTTGCTTGTTTCAATCCAGATTCAGCAGCCTTATTTAAATGTAGCTTTGCTTGTTCATAGTCACCTTTCAACAGATGTAATACTCCTACGGCATTTTCGTATTCCGGTGTGGAAGTCTCTGCTCTCTTTAAATATTTTTCTGCCAAAATAGTGTCTTTACGTGAAAGCGCAGCCGAAGCGGCATTCAGGTTGGCAACCTTATCATCAGGAAAGATGCTGACGGCTGTTTCAAATAATTCAATAAACTCCGGTGAACCATTTTGGTAAGTTAGAGCGACCAAATAAATTTCATTCAGGCTCAAATTTTGTGGACGACTATGAATCAGTACTTTTGCTTGTTCTATATTAAAATTCTGAACATCGTACTCTATCTTACAGATTGCTTTACGCAGATGTGGGTAGTACTCACGCAACATAAACCGATAAGGATTGCCCTGTTTATATAACATCAATGATTTCTTGCGGCTGGTATTCGTTCGATAGTTTATTTCAGCCGGTATGTGATCTATAATATGAAGAATTCCATCCTTTTCTACCATGTCAGACCCTGCAACCATTTTACGTAGTCCTTCCCAGTTTTCGCCACCATATTCCACCTTGTATAATTCTTTGGAGAAAGAGAAACGAGGGAGAAGGTAATTAACAAGTGCCTTTGCACGTCCTTCGGAAAGCTGTTTGTTAAAAAGGGTAGATCCCTCCGGTGAAGCATAACCAATGACTGATATTCCACGAATGGTTATAGCTGTATCATTTTTCACTTCGGCAAGCATGGAAGATATCTTTTTTAGTTCAGTCGGATTATTCATATAGTCCGGTTTAATATCGGTTTTTGATATGACAAAATCCAGAAATGCTTCACATGACATCTCACGACTTTTGACTGGTTCAACTTTTGGCTGTACGTAACTAATATGTGGAGTGATTTGATAAGGGACGGGAAGTTTCTCCAAAGTAACAGCACTAAAAAGAGGAATAGCTGATAGTAACCTGCCTGGTCTGCAACAGCCCATCACTTCTTTCTTTACATTCAGATATGCATCCTTCATCCATGGCTCGAATGGAATTATCAACGAGTACCGAATCTGTTCTTTTCCAGTCATTCCATACCCTTTTAATATGGAGTATGGAGCTTCTGACTGGTAAAAAGCACGTTCCTGTGTATTCATCAAAGCAAGTTTACGTTTCAGATTCTGATAGTTTTTACGACCTTTAACGGATATTTCCGGCAATTCCATCTGATGGTTTGCAGCAATCAATACTGGTATCAGTTCTATAGAATGATTGGAGCTGACTTGTATATTATCAAAGTTGTAAAGTATTTGAATATGCAGTGAATCTCCCGCTTGCTGTAGTTCAAGAGCTGTTGGCTGTATAATTCCTGTATACCATTTCTTGGGATTTTCTTCTCCGTATGATAAAGAAGAAATGGTCAGGAATATGATTAACAGGTATAGGAGTGATTTTAATTTTGTCATGGTTGTATTATTTTATAAGAAATATAAGTGAGATTGCAGCTTTAGTAGGTCCAAAATAATTGCGGTTTTCTGTTCCGACCTTTTCACCACAAGTCTCACACCGGAACTTGTCATAATGTAGCCGTATATATCCTGCACCTATATTTGCTTCAAGGCTCCAACGATTACTAAGAAGGAAGTGATAACCATACGAGATGCCTCCTCCTGCTCCCCATCCTTCATATCGGTAATGGCTGGAATTATCTCCGAATAAAAGTGGCAAATGATGACCGGCTATGTTATATTGTGTTCCTATTATGTGTATCCCCCAAAAATGTCCGCTAAATCTTTCACATGTCCAATAACGATATTCCATTGTACCGAGCCAGTGCACCAGTTTTTTATTTGAAGATGCTTTATTGGGTGTAAACCAGTTAAGTCCGGCGCCAAATTCTATTGTAGTGCGTGGAGAAAGTCCCCACTCTACTCCCAAGTTAGGAGTACCTGAATATGTACCGTAGAACAGGTTTGTTTTTACTGCTACCTTTTGGGCCGAACATTTTAAAATGCTTCCCCAACATATCAAAAGTAGAATTGCTATATATTGTATTTTCATCAGATGCGTATATTGAATATTTTGCTTTTGCTTGCGTTAATAAATGATTATCGGATGCGAAATTACAAAATAAATATATATTAAAGTAAAACGTTCTGAAATTGCACATGGATTCCGAAGTTTCGTTCAAAATAGTTCTATAAATCACTTAAATGAGGGTTAGATAACTATAAAAAGGACTTATCGGATAAACATTGTTAAATTATTATCCAACTTATTCAATTATCTTTTGTGACATACTGAACGTTTATACACGCGCAAAACAAACGATGTATAAGAATGATTATTTATATTTACATATTACTTGTAGTACTTCAACTATGCGTTTTGAAAGATCAGAATATTACACCTAGTTTTGTTCCCGGATTTTAAGGAGCCATCCGTTTCTTTAAAAGGAACAAGGCGTTCCTCGGTGAGAAACAGGTCGTTCCTTTAAAAGGAACGGCTCCTTGGTTTTAAACCAAAAAACAGTATCTATAATACACTGTATATCAATTTATTATAAAAAGAAGAATTCCGTCCCGATAACCATGGGAATATTCTCAATAAACCAAACGGAATTCACAGTCCAAGGGGCTGTATATACATATTTTTTTATTACAAACTTAAAAAAAAATCCCATGGTTACAGTTACAATTAATATCAAGCCATATTTGGCTGGATATATGTATGTCCGATATCGACAAAGTTTAGAACCCGATCCAGAAAACCAGTCTCATTCTTCCTCTCCTTCTTCTTCCAAACGACTTATCCCTATCCATCTCTCCCACATTACTCCAGTTTATCACTTCCTTCATCAACTATCTGTCCCTCATCCGCAAAATACTTCATGGAAAGAAATTGGAAATATTTGCTTTGTACTGCCCAAACCGCGTAATGGGAAGAATCCGGAAGTCTATAACTATATCGGAAACGATAGTGCATTGATTATAGAAAAGGAAATAGAAACGGAGATGAAAGCGGAATTATACTCTTTTCTATTGGATAATAAGTTTAATAAAGGAGTGATGTTTAAAAAGTCAATAGAACAATTCGTAGAGCACTACGAAATGGTAGGACTGGTACAGGAAGAAACGCTGATGAGGGCATTTCAAAGATGGAGGAAATTGGTGAAAGAAGAAAAAGCTATAATGAAAGTATATTGATTTTGATTTAATATTCCATAAGGAAACGTGATATACTATACTAATTAATTGGAAGAAAGAAGGAACTTTTCTATCTTTGCTAATATTAATCTTTTTCGCTAATGGATTAAGATAAGAAAGGAGAAAATAATATGACCCTCAAAGAAAAACAATTAGAGTTTATTATCTATTGTATAGAGAATACAGCTGAACGGTTAGGACGCTATAGTGCGGATGTATATAATAAACTAAAAGAATTAGGTGCTATAGACGGCTATATAAATGCTTTTTATGATACTTTGCATACCCAAGGCAAAGCCTACATAGTAGATTCTTTATTAGAATATATCTATCATCGTGATCCACAATGGTTACCGAAAGATTATCGTCCTTTTCAAGTTTCGACACAGCAAAAAGGAGATAAGTCATGTTAACTGTTTATCATGGTTCTACTTACCGTGTAGAACAACCATTAGCTGGAGTATGCCGACCAAATCTTGATTTCGGAGTGGGCTTTTATCTTACTGATTTAAAGGATCAGGCTATTCGTTGGGCTCTTCGCACAGCTGATATTCGCCATGAAAATAGTGTATGGCTCAATATTTATTCATTGGATATAGATGCCTGCCGTAACTCTTCTTTTCATTATTTGCACTTTACCACTTACGATGCACATTGGCTGGATTTTGTTGTAGCATGTCGACAAGGGAATGTTATATGGCAGGATTATGACATAATAGAAGGCGGTATAGCAGATGACCGTGTGATACGTACTATTGACCTTTATATGCGTGGTGATTACACTCGTGAAGAAGCGTTGTCACGTTTGATTCATCAAGAGCCTAACAATCAAATTTGTATTACGAACCAAAAAGTAATTGATGAACACTTACATTTTGTGGATGCTATACTTTTGCCTTTCCCATCTCTCTCAAAAGAAATCCCCAATGCTGATATTGTAATGCAAGGCAAATATTACAGCATTGTAGAACTTCTTGCTACCCGTCTGCATATTTCCAGTCTACAGGCACTTGATATATTTTATAATAGCGAAAGCTACCAGCGCATTGTCCACCGACTTGGAGATCTATATCTCATGAGCGATGCATATATTGTAGATGAATTGATGAGGGAGCTACAAAAAAGACAAGGTTGATATTAGCCTTGTCTTTTTTGTTACTTGCTGTCCTTCACAGCCTCTTCAATTCGAGATACTAATTGTGGATTACTGGGACGTGCCGTAGTTCCGAAATCTACAATTTGCCCTTTTCTATTAAGCAACAGATAATAGGGCATTCTATCTATTTTCCATTGTTTGCGAATTTTCTGTAAGTTATCTTTTCCAAAATAATCAGATGCATAAATACATTCAATTCCCCGGTTTTTCAATGAATACTCATTCAGACATTCTTCCCATTCTTCCTTGGGTTCACTTACACATATGGAGTATATAACCAGGTCTTTGGTGGAATACTTACTCCGCAATTGTTTCAAAGGTTCCATTTCTGCCAGGCATGGTGGACACCACCTAGCCCAAAAATCGAAATAGATCACTTTTCCGTGATTCTTCTCAAGTATATTATAGACGGGTTCCATGTAAGGCATAGATGTTTTTAGCTTTAAGTTTTCGTGGAACTCACCATATAATAAATTATTGGAAACTGGTTGCGGATTTTCCAGGTAAGATTTAGTCTGATTATATATCTGCATCACTTGTGCACGCAAATGCGGCATTTTTACGATCGAATCAAACTGCGTGTGCCTCGTTGTTAAAGCAAGTGTATCATTCGCATTCAAAGAGCCAACTGTCATTTTGGTATATATATACTGGTTCAGTTCATTCTCTCCTACTGCCGACATAATCTCTTCTACAGATGGATTTTTTTTATCTTTGTATGTTATCCCATAAGCTATATAGCGTTCTACCTCATCAGCAATATCATATAAACGTGCTGAAAGAATCCCTTTATTATAAAGCTTATTGATTGCAGGCAGAAGTTTATGATACCGATCCATTTCTTTTCTCGTTTTAAACTGGCATTGGTTACCATAGGATAACAAAGCGTAATAATAGCCCTGTTTCAGTAACTCTTCAGTAAATAACGTAACATTTTCCATTGGCTTATACTTCGTCAGATACTCGTTTCTCCGCTCCAAACGAAAGTCATATTCTTTCTTTAATTCAGCCTCAAAATCCTTAATATTCAAATTCGGGTTTATACTATAATTCTGTATGTAATAATAGGCGCTTTCTGTAAACGCCAGTATTTCTTGATTCAGTTTTTCTGCATTACCTGTTACTTTGGGATGAAAAAGATCTTTGAAGTCTATTTCCACATGTATGCTATCTCCCGGGTGGATATACAAATGTTCTGCATAATTACGAATAGAAACTTCTCTTAATTTTGCATAAACCGGAAAGCGGAATGAAAATGAACCATCTTCTTGTATGGGGGTACGATATTGATTTTCCATTTTCCAAAAAAATGGAATGATGAGAGTTAATTCTTTTTCTTGAGGATAAAAATCCCGGTTCAACACTTTTCCTGTGATAACAGCCTCTTTAATATATTCTTTCGCTAACGGATAACTTTCTTCTGTCTGTACAGATGATTCGAATTGAAATTTTGCCCGGTCTTTTTGCCCGCATCCGGCTAATAACAATGAGGTTATTATCAGAAAGGAATAATAGTGTTTCATCGTGTTTGAATATTAGAAAATTCGTAAACCTCAAATAAATAAGAATTCTTGCCTCCAAATATAGAAAATTAATTTCATGGGAAAGAGTCTTGTAACTGTTTATATTTGTTATATTTGCGCAATCATCACTATTTGAAATCATGTCAGGTATTAAAGATTTAGATATATTATTATCCAATATGGAACCTGTATTGGATAAACGTGACTTTGTTTTTTGCTCTTTCCCGACATTTGATTGGGATAAAATGCGTGAATTAAACCCGGTCGGTTTTTTTCAGGAGAAAGAAGGTATGACCTTCATTCTTGACCTGAAAGATGCCATAGGCAAAGATATAGATTGCCAGTCTGTTTACAGGCTTATTACTCTCAATATACATTCCAGTTTAGATGCAGTGGGCTTGACAGCTGCTTTCTCGGCTAAACTTACAGAGAAAAACATTAGCGCAAATGTAATAGCAGCATATTACCATGACCATATTTTTGTGCCTAAAGAGAAGGCGGAACAAGCACTGAATGCCATTCTCGAACTTCAAAAGATTAAATAAAAAAAGGTACCCAACGCAATGTGGATACCTTTATATGATTCATTTACATAAACCGGAAAATGACTCGTCCGGTTTGTGGACCATTTACCCATTTCGGTTGTGAAGAGGGACCACACAAATCGGTGGAGTTTACTTTATTACGTACCGGAGGAATCACGTTCAGGACAGAGATTCCGCTTTCGGGGAGAGTATAAAGCAAACGGTCCCGGCCATCACGAGGCTGATACACTCCGATATAAGCGTCGGGAGTTTCGTTTGTCAGGCTGATAGTGCCTTCTTTCGTTTGGATATTCATCCAGGAAACATCACCAAAATATCCTTTGAATTCGGGATATGTGAAAGTCTCACCCGGGATAGGATCGTTATAGTCGTTTTCCCAGACATCGTATTGTGTTCCGTGAATACGGTTTTGCCATACACGGTAAGGTCCGGCACCCAACCAGCGTTTGCTGATTACCTGATCTTCAGGATAGTCGAAACGAATACCCATCAAGTCTACGACACCGGAGAAATTGTAGGTATAATCCAAAGCCAGTTCTCCACTCGGGTTAATTGTCCATTGGGCTTTATCCAGATTGCCCAGTTTATAATTGGCGGTAACAACCAGATTACCTCCGTCTTCTTTCACATCCAGTTTCGTAAATACGGCAGCATCAGGGAATTCGCTGTATGTGCGGTCTTTTTCTTTTGCTTTCTCATCATCATGGTTATAGAACTGATCCAATGAGCGGTCTGCACGACGGGCTCCAATGAAACGGGGACCATTGGCGAAGTTAATCTTACGGTTATCTACAGATACCCCTTTCAGTTGTCCGTCTTTCTTTGAGAAGATGAATGTACGCTTATTCGCTTTCACAGTAAGATCATTTTCTGTCTCCGTATAAGTAGGACGACTGGACAAGGGAGAAAGCTGTTCAGTCTGCTGATTCAGTTTGTTGACCGGGAAAGTCCAGCGCCAAAGTTCATGGCCGTATGGATCGATTGCTGTCAGGAAGAGGGCGTCTGCATTGGAGAGGATATTTGTTTTTATATCCAAAATGCCTGCCGAGTGAGCAACCACGTCACTGCCTTGCACTTCACCCTCTTTCAACACTTGAATAGCAGCATTGGAAGCATCTGTTGCCAGCGGGAATTTTACTTGCTTCCAAAGGAAACGGCAAGTATTCAGATTCAGATAATCGTAACGGTTTTCTACGGAGAATTTGCCATCAAATTGCTTGTCGATAGAAGTATTCATGATTTGTACCGGACTCCATAACTGCTTGATAGTGTAGTAGCTACCCTCCTTTTCGTGATGTGGCCCTACAATACCGTCTGCTCCAAAGTTTCCCTGGTTATCGATGAATCCGTCCATATCTACACGCTTCACGCCTTCGTCTGCCAATACCCAAAGGAAGCCACCAATACAACGGGGATGCTTGCGCATCATTTCCCAATAATCATATAATCCGGCACCATGGCCGCCATCGTACAAACCATGCAAGAATTCCGTAGGCATAAAGATTTCCGGTAAGCGCATGTAGTTCTGGCTTTCTCCGTAAGAGCGGTAATGCATGGTTTCAAAACCGGAGAAGTTACCTTGCGGGTGAATAACCGGACGTTTCTGCGGATCGTATTTATGAAACTCTCCATCCAGTTCGGTATTCCATCCTTTTTCATTACCATTACTCCACCAAATAATAGACGGATGATTCACGTCACGTTCTATCATGCCTTCAATCAGACGTACTCCGGTGGGGGTATCATACTTGCCATGCCAGCCTCCCAATTCATCCATCACATAAAGTCCGAGAGAATCACAGGCTTCCAAAAATTCCGGGTCAGCCGGATAGTGGCTCAAACGGACAGAATTCATATTCATGCCTTTCATCAAGAGAACGTCTTCGATATTCTTCTCTTTACTCAACGTACGACCACTTTCAGGACGGAAACTATGGCGATTGACACCACGTACATTGATACGTACTCCGTTTATATAAAGTCCGTCGCTTTCGCGTACTTCAATCGTGCGGAAACCAAAATTTTCTGTTTCACTATGCAAAACCTTACCAGCCTTATCCAATAGAGAGAATTGCGCTTTATAAAGATTCGGAGTTTCCGCTGTCCATAATGCGGGGTTAGATACATTCAGTTGCAGGGAAGTCCAGTCACCTCCTGCTTTTACGGGTACGGTGGTTTCCGTTATCTTTTTCCCTTTTTTATCTAAAATCTGTGTACGGATGCTCATTCCGTCATTAGAGATATTTGTGTAGCAGTTGGCACGGAAAGTTCCATCCATCTTTGCGTCAATGGCAATGTGCCGCAGGTTTACGGCTGGTTTCACCTCCAGGAACACCGGACGGAAGATACCGCCGAAATTCCAATAATCAGCACGACGTTCGGCAAGGTTCACACTGGCATTTTCACTCTCTTTGGCAACAGTGACTTCCAGTAAATTCTTTTTGCCATATTTCAGGAAATCCGTGACGTTGTATGAAAAACGATAGAAGGCTCCCTGATGTTTGGAACCAACTTTGCGTCCGTTCACTTTTACTTCCGTATCTGTCATTGAAGCTTCGAATACAAGATTGACCTGTTTACCGCGAAACTTTTCCGGAACTTCAAACTCGTACTTATACATACCTTTTTCATCGGCAACGCCTTCAGGAAATGGCTTTCCATAGAAAGTGATCCCATACTGATAAGTGCCGAAGCCTTGCAATTCCCAACAGGAAGGTACACCAATTTTCGTCCATTTGCCGGAATTGCGTCCGTTGGTACAAAAGAAGTCCCATTCAACCATATCGTCGCATCCGTGACCGGAGAGATATTGCCTTTCCGTTTGTGGAAGGTTTTGAGCAGCCAAGGTAGTTGCCAACGCTAAAGTCGATAATAAAGTGGTTACTTTTTTCATTGTTACTTTTATAATTGTGTTAGTTATTTATTGCTATCATTGTTTACTACTGATGCGGAGATGCAAAGTATGTTCTTTTTTCTCTATGGCATATTTCTTCAATACACCCGGTCCGCAACTACTGTTCCCTAATCCAAGTACGGCAGCATCCATACTAAGAATGACTTCCGCACGTGGTTTTAAATTACAATCGTGAGTTTCTTCATAGATGTCTTGTACGGTGTAATGCAGGGCAGATGCAGAAAATGCGTTTTCTACCGCGTCAACACGAATACCTTTATTCTGTTTGTCGGTCAGGGTCAGATAATGCACTTCCTCTTTGTTTCCACTGTCCTGCGGACGTGGATAATGTACGTATTGGTCTGCAACGCTTCCTTTCCAAAGCCCTATCATAGCAGATGTTTTGCGGTCAGGATAGTTATCCTGTGGTCCTCTGCCATACCAGGTAAATGTATCATAAGCAGGCGCCAGACAGAATGCGATTCCTAAACGGGGAATTTCAGGAAGAACTCCTTGTGGCAAGAAAGTTGTTTTCAGATCAATCGTTCCATCTGAAAAGACCGTATAGACAGAAGTCGTCACCACTTTTCCTTCTTTATATAAATTACTTGTTTGAATCCGGACAATGACCGCCCCGTCTGCACGTTTTTCATGGTGGAAAGATTCCAGATTTATCTGCGGATGATCCATTCCATGCAATTTCCAGTCTTTAGCCAACCAGTTTCCGAAGCTCTTGTCATTATCTGTCGGAGCACGGAAAACTTGAGTGACAGGCTGAACCGGAAAATCATCGGAGTGAGCCAGCATTTCTTTGCCCTTATATATAAGGGAAGTCATACTTCCGTTCACTTTCTTTTCCCACTGAACAGAAAAACCGCGTCCGCTAATCAATAAAGATTTATCATCCTCTTTCACCTGAAGCGCTCCTTTATTAATTAAATCAGCAGAAGCTAAATCTCCTTTCTGCAAACAGAATTGTTCCCAGGCCACTTCATGTCCTGCCTTTGCCCAAAGAGCATCCGATTTCAAAACAATGCTTACTTTCAGCTGGTAATCGGAAAGAGTTTTCAATGATCGGAAAGCCGGCAAACCGATTGTGCTACTTTCCCCTGGAGCTATTTCCGGCAATGTTATTTCTCCCCGTTCTT
>ERZ773252.1601-NODE-1601-length-21648-cov-5.905154_pt1 | contig 21648 bp, 17 predicted proteins | sample MGYA00580517_ERZ773252 | MGnify/ENA primary metagenome ERZ773252 (study PRJEB29015, sample SAMEA2737766) | human gut metagenome | biome: human gut; feature: human-associated habitat; material: faeces | place: China | collected 2012 ...
CCGCTCTGTCGGCTTACGCCTTCATGATCTTCAACCTGCTGTGCGCTCCCTGCTTCGCTGCTATGGGTGCCATCAAGCGCGAGATGAACAACGGCAAGTGGACCGCCATCGCCATTGGTTATATGTGCGCTCTGGCTTACTGCGCCGCTCTGGTGGTGTACCAGCTGGGCGGCCTGATCACCGGTGAGATTGGCTTCAACTTCTTCACCATCGTGGCTGCTGTTGTTCTGGTGGCCTTCATCTACCTGATGGTGCGTCCCAACAAGTACGCGGGCAACAACGAAGTCAAGATCGACGTGACCAAGATCTGATCGAACCGCATGACATTGTGAAAGGGTGTGTTTTGTATGATGGAATTCCTCGCTGCAAATTTTAATCTGCCCACGATCATTGTGGCAGTCATCGTGTTTGGCGGTGTGGGCTGGATCACATGGCACTCCCACAAGCATGGCGGCGGCTGCAGTGGGTGCAGCGGCTGCGGCGAAGGCGGCTGCAATGGCAGCTGCAGCGGTTGCAGCGGCTGTCACTGAGCATTGAAATGATCCGCAAAGGGCGCGGGCTGGAACATTCGGCTCGCGCCCTTTTTTCAGAAACAAAAAGTTAGCTTTGGATAACATTGGATAATCTATCAGAAAAGAGAGTGATCGGCATGGAACTGACGTCGGCACATCTGCGCTACCTGCTGGCGATCTATGAGGTCTCGCGCACCCACCTGGACATCAGCTCCCGCAGCATTGCGGAAAAGCTGGGGGTGACCAAACCCTCAGTGGTGCGCATCATGAATCTGCTCATGGAGCGCGGCATGATCGTAAAGGAGCACTACGGCAAGATCTATATGACCGACCGGGGCATCTGGGTGGCCAAACAGGTGCATGCGGAGATGGAAAGCATTCTGGAGCATTTTCCGCCGGTGAGCCAACCCCTGACCGAGGAAGAAAAGACCGCTGCGGCCCTGGCCATGACCAGCGCCCTGCCGGACCGCATTTTTACCGGCGAATACGACCGTCTGTTCGGCGCTGACGCCGACCGGACAGAAAGAGAGAAGAATCCGTGATCAACAAAAAACTGCTCTCCTTTGACCGCGGGGCCCTGCGCTTTGTGGGGGCCAACGTGGCATTCCAGTGGCTGGGCATGCTGTGCAACGTGATCTTTGTGCGGGCCATCGCCCGGCTGGTGGGGGCGGCCTTTGCGGGCATGCTCACCACCGGGGTGCTGTGGCAGAACCTTCTGCTGTGTCTGGGCACGGTGCCGTTCCGGTTCGCGTTCACCCTGCTGGCATCCGGCATGAGCGACCAGGCTTCCAAGAACGTCAAGCGCACTCTGCGCAGCAACATTTACGACAAGCTGACCCGTCTGGGCCCCAATTACACCGAGACCGCCGCCACCAGCGAGGTGGTCATGCTGGCCAGTGAAGGCGTGGAACAGATCGACACCTACTTTGCCAAGTACCTGCCCCAGCTGGTATACAGCCTGCTGGCCCCGGTCACCCTGTTCGTGCTGCTGGTGGGAGTGCACGCACGGTCGGCCATCATCCTGCTGTGCTGTGTGCCGCTCATCCCCATGTCCATCGTGGCGGTGCAGAAATTTGCCAAAAAGCTGCTGGCAAAATACTGGGGCGAGTACACTACCCTGGGCGACAGCTTTCTGGAAAACATCCAGGGCCTGACCACCCTGAAGATCTATCAGGCCGATGGCTGGAAGCATGAGCAGATGAACGCCCAGGCCGAGCGCTTCCGCAAGATCACCATGAAGGTGCTGACCATGCAGCTGAATTCGGTAACCCTGATGGACCTGATGGCCTACGGCGGGGCCGGGCTGGGCATCATCAGTGCGGTGTCCGCCTTTGCCAAGGGTCAGCTGAGCCTGACGGCCACGTTGACCATCGTGCTGCTGGCGGCAGATTTCTTCCTGCCGCTGCGGCTGCTGGGCAGCTATTTCCACATTGCCATGAACGGTGCTGCCTCGGCAGAAAAAATTTTCAAACTGCTGGCAGCAGAGGAACCCGCCAATGGCGAACAGACCGTGCCGGAACAGGCTGCCCTGCAGCTGGAGCACGTTACCTTTGGGTACGAGAAGGACCGCACCATTCTGCAGGACGTGTCCCTGACCATCCCGCAGGGCAGCTTTGTCTCGCTGGTGGGGGAGTCCGGCTGCGGCAAGAGCACCATTGCGGCGCTGCTGTCCGGCAGCCGCACCGGTTACACCGGCAGCGTGACGCTGGGCGGCGTGCCGGTGTAACAGCTGCAGCGGGCCCAGCGCCTGCGTGCCCTGACGCTGGTGCCCCACAATGCCACCATTTTCAAGGGCACGGTGGAAGCAAACCTGCGCATGGCAAAGCCCGATGCCACCGAGGCCGAGCTCTGGGCTGCGCTGGAACAGGTGAACCTGGCCGACTTCTGCCGCAGCCAGGACGGCCTGCAGACGGCCCTGCATGAGGGCGGCAGCAACCTGTCCGGCGGCCAGCGGCAGCGCCTTGCCATGGCCCGCGCCCTGCTGCACGACACCCCCATTTATCTGTTTGACGAAGCCACTTCCAACGTGGACGCCGAGAGCGAAAACGACATCATGGCAGCCATCCGGAGCCTGGCGGGCCGCAAAACGGTGATCCTGATCTCTCACCGGCTGGCCAACGTGGTGGACAGCGACTGCATCTATGTGCTGGACAAGGGCCGCATCGCAGAGCGGGGCACCCACGCGGAACTGCTGAAAAAGCAGGGCGCCTACAGCCGTTTGTACACGGCCCAGAAGCAGCTGGAAACGCTGGAAACGGAGGATGCCTGATATGAACGAACCCAAGCATCGCAGCCCCTTTGTCCTTGTGGGCCGCCTCATCGTGCTGGTCAAGCCCATGCTGCCCATCATGCTGGCGGCCATCGTCATGGGCGTGGCGGGGCACTTCTGCGCCACCTTCATCACCATTTTCGGCGGCTTTGGCATCCTGCGGGCGCTGGGGCTGGCCAGCCCGCTGCGCTCGGTGGGCACTGCCTTTGCCTGCATTCTGGTATTTGCCCTGCTGCGCGGCATCCTGCGCTATGCAGAGCAGGCTTCCAACCATTATATCGCTTTCAAGCTGCTGGCCCTCATCCGGGATCAGGTGTTCGGCGCGCTGCGCCGCCTGACCCCGGCCAAGCTGGAGGGCCGTGACCGCGGCGACCTGATCTCCCTGATCACCGCCGACATCGAGGCACTGGAAGTGTTCTATGCCCACACCATCTCGCCCATCTGCATTGCCTGCATCTGTGTCATCGGCATGACCGGTTTTGTGGCCAGTTACCACATCCTGCCCGCACTGGTGCTGCTGGCCGGGTACCTGCTGGTGGGCGTGGCCCTGCCGGTGTGGAGCGCAAAGCGCGGCGACAAGGTGGCCCGGGAGTACCGGCAGGCCCTGGCCGACACCAACAGCTATGTGCTGGAGAGCCTGCGCGGCCTGCGTGATACCCTGCAATATCAGGACACCGCCGCCCGTGCGGCCGGCATCACGGCCCACAGCGAGACACTGGGCGAGAAGCAGAAGGCCCTGAAATACCGCGAGGGCCTGACCGTGGCCATCACCAACACCCTGATCCTGTTTACGGTCATCGCGGTGCTGGGAGTGAGCCTGCAGCTGTACCGGAACGGGCAGATGGGCGAGGAAGGGGTGCTCATCTGCACCCTGTCGGCTCTGAGCTCCTTTGGCCCGGTGGTGGCACTGGCCAACCTTGGTGCCAGCCTGACCCAGGTGTTTGCCAGCGCCGACCGTGTGCTGGACCTGCTGGACGAAGAGCCTGTGACCGCCGACGTGACCGACGGTGCCCACACGGCCTTTGCGGGGGCGCAGGCGGAGCATGTGAGCTTCTCCTATGCGGACGAAGAGGTGCTGCACGACCTGAGCCTGACCATCCCGGAAAAAAAGATCGTGGGCATTACCGGCCGTTCCGGCAGCGGCAAGTCCACCTTCCTGCGGCTGCTCATGCGTTTCTGGGATGTGAACACCGGCACCATCCGCTTTAGCGAGGAGGACATCCGCCGGGTGAACACGGCCACTTTGCGGGCACAGGAGAGCCTTGTGACCCAGGAGACGGAGCTGTTCAACGACACCATCGAGAACAACATCCGCATCGCTAAAAAGGATGCCACCCGCGAAGAAGTGGAAGCGGCCTGCAAAAAGGCTGCGCTGGACGGCTTTATCCGCAGCCTGCCCAAGGGGTATGACACCCCCGTGGGTGAGCTGGGCGGGGCCTTGTCCGGCGGCGAGCGGCAGCGCATCGGTGTGGCGCGGGCATTCCTGCACGATGCACCCTTCCTGTTGCTGGACGAGCCTACCTCCAACCTCGACAGCCTGAACGAGGGCGTGATCCTCAAGGCGGTGCGGGCCGAGTGCCGGGACAAGACGGTGCTGCTGGTCTCCCACCGCAAGTCCACTATGGCTGCCGCCGATGTGACCTACTCGGTAGAAAGCGGCCGCCTGAGCTGAGAAAACAACTGCAACCCCCAAAAAAGGGCCTGTCTCACAAGAGACAGGCCCTTTTATGCTGCATGTTTATGGATCAGTGATTGACGGCTTTGAGGATCTGGCGGCCAATGTACTTGTGGCCGGAAACGGTGGGGTGGCCGTCGTTGGCAGTGCGGGTATAGGGGATGGGCACATAGGTCACATCATACTGGGCGGCCAGCTTGGCTGCGGCGGTGTTCAGCCGACGGAAGTGGCGGCTCCAGGAGGGCATCAGGGGCACCGGGTTATTGTAGCTCAGTACCAGGATCTGGGCCTCCGGGTTCAGCTCACGCAGGTCCTTCATCACACGCTCCAGCTGGGTCACAGTGTCGGCGTAGGTGGAGGTGCAGATCTGGCCCATGCCGGTGGTCAGCAGATACATCACGGCACGGAACTCCGAGGGGGTCAGGGTCAGCTGCTTCAGGCAGTCCATAAAGTAGTCGATGTTGTCCGGGGTCAGGTTGCGGAACATTCCGGTGACCATGCTGTTGGCCAGCTTTTCACTTTTCCAGTTGGTAGCCTCACCCAGGGCCACGATGGTGCGGATCAGGGCGTCGTTGGCACCGATCTGCAAGGTGATGAGGTCCGCTTTCTGGATATATTCCTTCAGCTCCGGCACCGAGGTATACTGCACGCCGGAATACTGGTTCATGGCGGGCATGGCACCGGTCTCGATCAGGTCTGCCAGGTCGCGGGTCATCACGGCGGGCAGGCCCAGGTTGATGGCGTGGTCACGATCCAGGCCCAGCTGGTCGGCTACATAGCCCACAAAGCACTGGCCATCGTAGCCTTTGTAATTGCCGGACATATCGAAGCCGTTCTGGACCAGCTTGTACTGCAGGCCGCTCAGGCCCACACCGGCAGTCACGCTGTCACCGATGGCGACATAGGTGTACTCTTTTTTGGCGGTGGGCTCTGCAACAGGCGCCACAGCATCGTCTTCGGTAAGAACTTCCGACTCCACTTCCTGCACGGCGGTTTCCGGCTCAGCAGTCTCTTCGGTGGTGGGGTTCTCTGCAAAGGCAGGAACGGCCAGCGACAGCAGCAGCGCGGCCGACAGCAGCAGGCTTGCAATGCGTTTTGTTTTCATGGTCATCATTCCCTCTTTCCCCGCAACATCTCAAGGCTGCGGAACTGCTTCCATGATAAGGAAATGAAGGGGAAATGTCAATTGACAAAACGTGGAAAATCGCAGGAAAAAGTTGTCAAAACAGAAGCTTTTGAAGCTGAATGCCGGAAATAAACGCAGGAAAGCAAAAAGACCCTGCCGGACAGACAGGGCCTTGAAAAAACGAAACGTTTACTTGCGGACGGCCTTCAGGATCTGGCGAGCGATGTACTTGTGACCGCACACCGTGGGGTGACCGTCGTTGGCAATGGAGGTATAGGGGATGGACACATAGTCTGCGCCATACTGCTGGGCCAGGGCCTTGACGGAGCGGTTCAGCAGGCGGAAGTGTCTGCCGTAGGTGGGCAGGAAGGGCAGGGGGTTGTAGTAACCCACCAGAATGATCTGGGCGTCAGGGTTCAGGGCTCTCAGCTCCTGGAGGATCTGTTCCACGTTGGCCACAGTCTGGTCCCGGGTCTGGTCACAGATCTCCTCCATGCCGGAATCCAGCAGCTTCAGGGCGGCCTTCAGCTCCTCCGGGGTCAGGTCCAGGTTTTCCAGGCCCTTTTTCAGGGTCTGGAGGGTCTGGAGATTCAGCTCTCGCATGGTGCCCGTCAGCAGGGGGATCAGCAGTTTGGTGGACTTGCCGTTGGTGGCTCTGCCCATGGCCCCCATGAGCTGCAGCACAGTGTCGTTGGAGCCGATGAGCAGGGTGATCAGGTCGGCGTCTGCCAGTTCCTGCCGCAGGGTAGGCAGGTCGTAGTAGGCGACACCGGAGGCGGTGGAGCCGGTCCTGACCAGGTCCAGGATGTTGCTGCTCATGGCAGCAGGCATCCCGTAGTTCACGGCATGGTCCCGGTCCAGGCCCAGGGCGTCGGCCACCCGAGCCACATAGCAGTCTTTGGAGTAACCATGGTAGTTTTCCTGCACATCATAGCTCTTGGCGGTGCTGGAAAAGTGGGTGTCCTTCAGGCCCACACCGGTGGTGATGCTGTCACCCAGGGCAACATAGGTGTAGGGATCTTCCTCTGCTGCAAAGGCAGGCAGGACCGGCAGCACCAGCAGAGCCAGGGCCAGCAGCAGGCTGACAATACGTTTTTTCATAAAGAACCTCCTTGTATCGCAAGCTCAGAAAAGGATCACTTTTCCAGAGCTTTCAGGATCTGGCGGGCCAGGTACTTGTGGCCGCATACCGTGGGGTGAGCGTCGTTGGCCACCACCGTGTAGGTTGCAGGAGCAAAGGCTGCGTCATACTGCTGGGCCAGCTTTTGCACCGAGCGGCTCAGGGTACGGAAGTGCTTGACAAAGGGGTTGGCAAGGGCCGGCAGCAGGGGCAGGGGATTGTAGTACCCCACCAGAACGATCTGGGCGTTGGGGTTCAGAGCCTTCAGCTCCTGCAGCAGGGCCTCAAGGTTGGCCAGGGTAGAGGCCTGGCTCTGGGTGCAGATCTCTGCAATGCCGCTGCTCAGCAGCTGCAGTAGGGCCTTGCGCTGCTGGGCGGTGATGTTCAAAGAGTCCAGGTTCTCCCGGAGGGCGGCAAAGGAGGAGGCATCCATCTGGCGGAAGTCGCCCTCCAGCATAGGCAGCAGGGCCTCAAAGACCTGGGGGCCGCCCATGGCAGAGGCAATGCCGTACATGATAGGCACCAGCACGTCATTGGCACCGATCTCCACCGTGATCTCCTGAGCGTGCTTCAGCTCCTGGCGCAGGTCAGGCAGAGAGAAATTGATGCTGGCACTCTGGCAGGAACCGGTCCGCACCAGCTCCAGCAGGTCGCTGCTCATCAGGGCAGGCATTCCGTAATTGGCGGTCTGGGCCCGGCTCAGGCCCAGGCCCTCGGCCACCCGGGCCACATAGCAATCCTTAGAGTAGCCCTGGTAGTTGCCGGAAACATCGTAATACCGTCCGTTTCGCTGGTAAACGGCGTCCGGCAGGCCAATGCCGGCTACAATGCTGTCGCCCAAAGCAATGTAAGAATAGCAGTGCTGATCCGATTCGGCAGCGGCATCGGTCTGGGTCTGCACCGGGGTGGGGTCTGCGGCGGCAGGCTGGGCGGCCCCGGCAGAAACCACCGGCAGCACCAACAGAGCCAGGGCCAGCAGCAGGCTGACAATGCGTTTTTTCATGATGTTCCTCCTTTTTTTGAGCCATAAGGTCCCTTCTATCATAAAAAGAGAAGCCAGGGATGTCAAGGCCCATTTTCCGGAATGTGTCGGGAAATACAAAAAAACGGTCGTGCACAAAGGCACGGCCGTAAAAAGCAGGATCAGTAGTCGCGGGAGATGATCTTTTCCTCCAGCTTGCGGTAGTCCACCTTACCGATGGGGGTCAGCGGCAGCTCATCGAGGAACTTGTAGCCCACGGGCTGGACGTACTCCGGCAGCTCTTCTTTGCAGATCTGCTGCAGCTCCCGCACGATCTGACGCTTTTTGTGGTCAGCAGCGGGGTCCAGCACGACATACACAAAGGGCAGGCGGCCCTGCACATGGTCCTTGTCGGTGCAGCCCACCACCGAGCACTGCTGCACGGCGGGGTGGCGGCTGATGACGTTCTCGATCATGGAGGGGAACACCTTGAAGCCATCGTGGCGGATGATCAGCCGCTTGATGCGGGAGTCCAGGAACACGAAGCCGTCCTCATCCATATAGCCGACGTCGCCGGTGTGTGCCCAGACGCGGCCATCCGAGTGGTGGCGCAGCAGGGCAGCCGTTTCGGCGGGCTTGCCGTAGTAGCCCTTCATGATGGCAGGGCCGGAGATGCAGAGCTCACCGCGCTCGCCGATGGGAAGCTCGGTGTCGGTACCGGGTTCAAACACCGACACAAGGGTGTTCACCAGCGGGATGCCCACACTGCCCACCTTGTTGGCAAGGCCGGAAGCAGCGGTGGCGGCAGAAGAAACCTCGGTCATGCCGTAGCCCTTGGCCAGGCCGTACTCCACGCCGTGAGCGGCCAGGAAGTCGTTCACGCTCTGCTCGGCACCCACCGTGATGGCGTCGCCGCCGGCAGCATAGTTGCGGATGAAGGACAGATCCTTGTTCTTCAGCAGCAGCGAAGAGGCCATCTGCTGGTAGTGGGCCGGCACGCCGAACATGTGCTCCGGCTTGTACTTCCAGATCAGGGCACCCAGCTTTTCAGGGTCCAGATTGGGGATGATGATCACGGTAAGGCCCAGCACCAGCGGCAGGTGCACGCCGCAGGCGTAGCCATAGGCAATGAACGGGGGCATGATGTTCATCAGCTTCTGGCCGCGGCGGAACAGCTTTTCGTAAGCACCGAACTGCTGTGCGATGGAGTTGAAGTCCACATCGGTCAGCATGACGCCCTTGGGCGAGCCGGTGGTGCCGCCGGTGTGCACCACCACGCAGGTGTGGTCCGGGTCGTAAGGCTCGGCACCGGTGTCTTTGCCCTCACCGGCGGCAATGAAATCCTTCCAGCGGATCACGTTGGAAGAATAGCGGTTCTTGTCGGGGGTGGACAGCTTGTAGCCCACGGCCAGATGCAGCGGCAGGGAGTCGGCGGGGGACACCACCAGCACCCGTTCCACGTTGGTGCGCTTGGCAGCCTGCTGGCAGCGGTCGTAGACCACGTTCAGGCAGATGAGCAGGTGGGAGTCCACCTCGGTGATGTAATCGTGGATGCCCTCAGCACTATAGCGCGGGTCCACCAGATTCAGGGAGGCACCGATCATGTCGGCAGCATAGAACGCATAGATGACCTCCGGGGTCATCACGCTGACCACGGTGGCAATGTCGCCTTTTTTCATGCCGATGGCACGGAAGGCCGCCGCCGTCTTTTTGACGTTGACGATGAGGTCGGCATAAGTGATCTTGCGGCCGTAATAGGTGATGGCGGTCTCGGTCAAGTGCGTTTTGTTCTGGCGGCAGACGTACTCGAAGGCGCTGCATTCGGGCGGCGTCTGATTGAAGAACTTAGGGTCATAGTATTTGAGCCAGGGTTTTGCGACGGATGCGTAGATGGGTTCGTGTGGTGCAGTCGTCATAGGATTCAGGACCTTTCTTTTTTTCTTCTTCTATCATTTTCCCAGAAACGGCAGAAAAAAGCATGTTCTGCCGGACACTTTCTGACAGGCAAAAGGCCAAAACGGCCCACCGTTATTGTAGTGGACGGCAGTCGGAATGTCAATGAATAAACTGTGAGAAATCCAAAAAGGACGAACCATCAACGGTTCATCTGGTGAAAACTGTGTAAAGTGGTTGGATCGCGACCCGAAGCAGCTCAGGCCTGCGGCAGCCACTGCGCGGCCTCGGCGGCGCTGCAAAGAACCCAGTGCCTCGGGCGCAGCTCCCGCCACTGGGGCGCTTCGGTGGAATAATCGTGCATGGCGGGGTCGTACACCAACAGCTTTTTATTGCGCTCCCGGCGGGGGTCCGGCATGGGGATGGCGGACAGCAGGCTGCGGGTGTAGGGATGGATGGCGTGGGCCACCAGCTCCTCCGCGTCGGCCAGTTCCACGATGCTGCCCTTGTGGATGACTGCGATGCGGTCCGAAATGTAGCGCATCACCGAGAGATCATGGGCGATGAACAGGTAGGTGATGCCGCGCTCCTTCTGCAGGCGGCGCAGCAGGTTGAGCACCTGGGCACGGATGGACATGTCCAGAGCGCTGATGGGCTCATCGGCCACGATGAATTCCGGCTCCACGATCAGCGCACGGGCAATGCCGATGCGCTGCCGCTGGCCGCCGGAAAATTCGTGGGGAAAGCGGGAAGCAAATTCCGGCAGCAGGCCCACGTCCAGCAAAGCCTGCCGCACTTTTTCTTCCCGCTGGGCGGCGGAGAGGTCGGGCCGCACGTTCTGAAGGCCCTCGCCCACGATGTAGCTCACCTTGGCGCGCTCGTTCAGCGAGGACTGCGGGTCCTGAAAGATCATCTGGATCTCACGGGTGATCTGCTTGTCCAGCGCACGCGGGATTTTGCCGTTGATCTTCTGGCCCTTGTACAGGATCTCACCGCCGGAGGTGGGCAGAATGCGCAGGATGGCCCGGCCGATGGTGGTCTTGCCGGAGCCGGACTCGCCCACCAGACCAAAGGTCTCGCCCTTGTAGATCTGGAAATTGGCGTTCTGTACGGCGGCAAAGGCCTTGCGGCCGGAGCCGTAGGTCACATTCAGGTCCTTCACTTCCAGAAGGACTTCTTTTTCCTCGGCCATCTTACAAGCCCTCCTTTTGCAGTTTTTTCACCGCAGCAGGCGGCTCGATGTGGGGTGCCCGGGGGTCCAGCAGCCAGGTCTTGGCCTTGTGGGTGGGCGAAACTTCAAAGTACGGCGGGCGCTTGACATAGTCGATCTTCAGTGCCTGCGGGTTGCGGGGCGCAAAGGCGTCGCCGCGGATCTCGGCAAAGAGGTTGGGCGGGGTGCCCACGATGTTGAACAGGTCCTCGCCTTTTATGCCCATCTGGGGCATGCTGGACAGCAGTGCCCAGGTGTAGGGGTGGCGGGGGTCATAGTAGATCTCGTCGGCGGTGCCGATCTCTACGATGTCGCCGGCGTACATCACGGCCACCCGGTCGGCAATGTTGGCCACGACGCCCAGGTCGTGGGTGATCATGACGATGGTCAGGTGGTACTTGGCCCGCAGCTCCTTGAGCAGCTGCAAAATCTGAGCCTGAATGGTCACATCCAGCGCGGTGGTGGGCTCGTCACAGATCAGGATCTTCGGGCTGCAGGCCACCGCAATGGCGATCACCACGCGCTGACGCATGCCGCCGGAGAACTCATGGGGGTACTGCTTAAAACGCACTTCCGGGTCAGAGATGCCCACGTCCTGCAGGTACTCCAGGGTCTTTGCCCGGGCGGCGGCCCCTTTCAGGCCCTGATGCAGGGTCACGGCCTCCAAAATCTGGTCGCCGATGGTTTTCAGCGGGTTCAGGCTGGTCATGGGGTCCTGCATGATCATGGCAATTTCGCGGCCCCGGATGCGCAGCCAGTCCTTTTCGGTTTTCAGGCCGGACAGGCGCACCGGCTCTGCGCCGGGGGTAGGGCAGTAGTCGATGGTGCCGCCGGTGATGGAGCCATTGGTGTCCAACAGGCCCATGAAACTCTTGGTGAACACGCTCTTGCCGGAGCCGGACTCGCCCACGACGGCCAGCACTTCGCCCCGGTACAGGTCCAGGTCGATGCCGCGGATGGCGTGCAGCACCCGGCCGCGCAGGTTGAACCGGATATCCAGCCCCCGCACCGAGAGGATGCAGTCGTTTTCGTTCATCATGCATTCCTCCTTACTGCAGGTGGTTCTTCGGGTCGGCGGCGTCCGAGAACGCGTTGCCGATCAGATAGAACGCAATGGTGACAAAGCTCAAAATCAGGGTGGGGTAGAGCAGCTGGTAGCGCAGACCGGCCTGCATCATCACCTTGCGGCCGTCGTTGACCAGATTGCCCAGCGAGGGCGTCTCCACCGAGAGGCCCAGGCCGATGTAGGTGATGAACACCTCGTTGCCGATGGCTTCCGGAATGGTGAGGGCCATGCGCAGCATGATCACCGACACCAGATACGGCAGCAGGTTGCGCAGCACGATGCGCACCGTGGGGGTGCCGATGCAGCGGGAGGCAACGTTGTAGTCACGGTCACGGATGATGAGGATCTGGTTGCGGATGAACCGCGCCATCTCGATCCAGCCCTTGATGGACATGCCCAGGATCATGGTCCAGATGCTGGGGGAGGCCACATAGGAGATGAGAATCAGCACAATGGCGGTGGGAATGTTGTCAAAGATGTTGTACAGCTCCGTGAACAGAAAATCCAGCCCGCGCACATAGCCCCACAGCACACCGGCAGTGATGCCCACCACGGCTTCGATGAGAGCCACGAAAAAGGCAATGGTCAGGCTGGTGCGGGCACCGGCCCAGATGCGGGCCCACAGGTCCTGCCCGATGGAGTTGGAACCCCAGATAAAGCCGTCCTGCCCGGGAGCGATGTTGCGGTACTGGATGCCGGTGACGGGGTCCACGGCGCAGAGGTTGGGGTCTGCCTGCCCCGGCAGATAAGGCTGGAGAAAGGCAAAGGCCACCACGGCCACCAGCGCGATGAGCAGGGTCACGGCTACCTTGTTCTTGAAGAAAGCACGGAAGGTGCTGCCCCAGTAGCTGTAGTTGGAGCTGGCCGTGGCCTCGGCCTGCTCGGCGTGGAACCCGGCGGGGGTGAACAGTTCGTCCTCCGGCAGGTCTGCCCAGGCAGCAGGGCCTTCCTTCTGCAGGGTGTTGAGCTGGTTTTCCAGCTTTTTGGATTTTTCCCGTTTCAGGAACGAAAGCATCAGCGGCCACCTTCTTTCTTGCCAAAGTTGATGCGGGGATCAATGAGCACCATGAGCACATCGCCCAGGATCAGGCCCACGATGCCCACGCAGGCGTACAGCAGCACGATGCCCTGCACCATGGTGTTGTCGTGGCGCTGCACGCAGGTCACCAGCAGTCCGCCCATACCGGGGATGCTGTACAGGCTCTCAATGTAAATGGAGCCCACCACCGTGTTGAGGAACGCCGAGGGAATGTACTGCACCAGCGGCACCATGGCGTTGCGGAACACATGATGCAGCGCGATATTGCTTTCGCTCACACCCTTGGCACGGGCCAGCTTGACGTAGTCCTTGTTGCTCTCGTCCACCATATAGCGGCGCAGCCACATGGCGTAGAAGGCCAGGTTTGCCAGGCTCATGCTGCACACCGGCAGCACCCAGTAGCGCCAGTTGGCAGCGTCGAACAGCAGGCCCACCCCCAGAACGGAGGTGCCGTACATCTGGATGTACAAAAAGTACACGGCAGCCGGCACGGCCTGGATGAGCACGATGAGGGCTGTGCCCAGTTTGTCGGGCCAGCGGTTCTTGCACCGGCCCATGACAAGCCCCAGCGGGATGCCCAGCACAAGGCTCAGCAGCATAGCCAGCACGCCCATCTGGATGGAGATGGGCAGCTTTTGGGCCAGGATCTCGGTCACCGGCACATTAACCTTGTAGATGTGGCTCACGCCCAGGTCACCGTGCAGGGCGTCTTTCCAGAACCGGCCGATCTGCACCGGCAGCGGGTCCAGCAGGCCCATGGACTGCAGACCCGCCTGGATCTGGGCCGCGGTCATTTTTTCGTAGTTTGCAAAATAGCCTTCCACCGGCATGAGCCGCAGCAGGCAGAACACCAGCGTTACAATGATGAACAAGGTCAGCAGAGAACGCCCGATGCGCTTTGCGAGATATTGCACCATAGTGTGCACCTCTCTTTTTCTTTTGAAATACAGATAAGAATAGAATACCGCAATTTCTTGATTTTGAAAAGTGATTTGAAGATTTTTTGAGCAAAAGCTGTTGAAAAGGCGGTGGGAACTCCCGTGAAAAAGCAACTCGGAAAAATCCGCAGATTTTTCCGAGTTGCAAAGAAAAACATATTTCCGCTGAAAATATCCAGAGCGAAGCGGAGGATATTCAGAATGATTTACCGGGCGTCCCGGTTCTGGTCGTACTCGTCCATGGAGACGTAGTGGTCCAGGATGTGCACGCCCTTCAGGCGGTTGGACGAAAGGCCGGTGGGGGCGTACTGACCCTCCCACAGGTTCAGGCGGGTGGCAATGTACGGCGGCACGGGCAGGCCCAGCGGCACCACCAGGGCATTCTGGATCAGATAGGCCTCGGCATTGGCAAAGGCTTCGTACCGGGCATCCAGATCCTCGGTGATGGCCTTGGCCTTTTCCACCATGTCCATGTAGGTCATGACGTACTCGGCCGTCTCACCGGTGATGATGCCGTCCTCCACGCCGGTGCGCAGGAACGCATAGCAGGTGCCGCGGTCGCCGGCTTCCTGATAGAAGGGGTACACCTCGGTCTCGGGGTCGGAGTAGTCGGCACCCCAGTAGTAGGACATGAGCTCATAGGCACCCACACGGCGCACGGCGTTCAGGAAGTTGTCGGAGGGGCCCTGGGTGATGATGATGTTGATAAAGTCGAAGCCGTCGTTCAGAACGCCCTCCACCTGCTGCTTGAACACCTGACACTGCTTGTCCCAGTCCACCACGGCGGGGTTGTAGGGGTACTGCACCTTGATGGGGAAGGTGGCCCCGGCGGCAGTCAGCTCTTCCACAGCGGCGTCGCGGTATTCCTTTGCCTTTGCCTCGTCAAAGAAGTCGGACAGGTTGGCCAGATCGCCGCATTCGGTGTAGTCCACGCCCTGACTGTTGGCGCAGAAGGACGGCGGGGTGATGGTGTGCAGCTTGTAGTTGTCGTAGCCTTCCGGGGCAGTGACGGCCAGCGTGACCGACGGGTTGATGGCGTACAGGAATGCCTTGCGGAAGTTGGTGCTGTTGACCGCCTTGGCCCAGTTGTCCGGCTCATACTGGGCGTCCACGCCGGTGACGTTCCAGTTGGAGAACTCGTGGGCGTAGGGCAGGAAGTTGAAGATGTAGAAGTAGCTCTTGCCGGTCTCCGGGCGCTCCATGGACACCATATCCTTGGTGGTGTCGTCGGACAGCCAGCTGTCGAGGATGTCGGAGCTGATGGTGGCCTGGTCGATCTCGCCGCGCCGGACCATTTCCGGGCCGCTGATGAGCTCTTCCTGGTTGTAGATGTAGCGGATGGTGTCGATGTAGACGTTGTCCTTGTCGTAGTTTTCGGGGTTTTTCTTCATCACCCAGCTTTCCAGCGGCACATACTCCGCCAGATAGAACGCGCCGCAGCTGCAGGCGGTCTCGGCGCTGGTGCAGAACTGGTCGCCCAGCTCTTCCAGCAGGGGGCCGTAGGCCGGCTCGTAGGGAGCGTAGCTCAGCAGGCTGACAAAACCGGGAAAGTCGAAGCACAGCGTATAGGTCAGGGTGTGCTCGTCCACGGCCTTGACGCCCACGGTATCAAAATCCACGGGAGCATAGCTCGTGGTGGTGCCATCGGCGGCTGCGGCGGTCACCGAGCCGTCGGCTTCCAGCGTGTAGGTGGTGCCGTCCTCGGCCACGGTGCCGTTGGCGGCGCTGGCTTTGTAGAACAGATAGTTGTAGTAATCCTCGGCACCGGCCACATAGGGGGTGACCAGGCTGGCCGTGGAGGATGCATAGGCCGGGGTGAGTACATACTGCAGCGCATCCACGAAGTCCTGTGCGGTGACCGGGCCCAGCACCTCACCGTTGCAGTCCACCCAGTTCTCGTCCCGCAGGTGGAAGGTCCAAGTCAGGGTATCCGCATCCCACTCCCAGGTGGTGGCCAGACCCTCGCGGATCTTGCCGCGGTTGTCGTACTCCACCAGTGTGTCCACGCACTGGGTGCCGTGGTACAGGTCCGGGTCTGCGGAGCAGATCAGATAGTTCAGGGTGGCGGGCTGACGGGAGTACAGCAGGGTGTAGGTGCTGCTGCCGGAGCCGCCGGTGGAGCTGCCGGAAGCGGACGAGCCGCCGCAGCTGCTCAGCAGGCCGGCTGCCGCTGTGGAAACAACAGCGGCACCGCCGGCTTTCAGGAACTGGCGGCGGGTAATGGTATGACGCATAAAAATCCCTCTTTCTTTCAGATTCGGGTCTGGATCGGATGAAATTGCCCCGCAGGCACAAACCGAAAAAAGAGGCAACGGAATCCATCCGTTACCTCTTTGTAACAGCATACAGCTACCAACGGGTAACCAACGCAAGTATAACATTGAATCCGTGCGGCGTCAATCGGTTTTGGGCACAGCGGCGGCAGTTTCTGCACCGGCAGCAGCGGCAGCCTCATCGGTGAGCATGGCAGCCACGGACTGCGGTGCGGCGGGAGCAGCGGCCTCCACGGCAGGTTCTGCAGCCGGGGCAGCTGCCTGCTCTGCCGCCTTGGCGGCTTCCTCCGCGGCCTTTTTGGCCTCCCGCTCTTCCTTGAGCTTCTGTGCGCGGGCACGGGCTTCTTCCTGCCGCTGTTTGGTGCGCTCCTTGATGCGGCACACCGAGCACAGGCCCTCGGCGCTGTCCGGAGCAATGGGCTTGCCGCAGTTCTTGCACAGGGTCTTGGTGCACTTGTGCAGGCTCACCGGGCCAAGGGTGGTGAGCTGGCGCAGCTTCATGCCGTCCAGCCCCTTGTTGGAGCAGGCCGCCACGCACACGCCGCACTCACTGCACTTCCACGGGGTGACCACCATACGGGTCTGGCCGTCCGGCAGGTCCTCCTGCTTCAGGGCACCTGCACGGCAGGCTTTTTCGCACTTGCCGCAGGCAAAGCACTTGTCGGTGAAGCTGGGCAGATAGCAGCCGTAGTGCAGGGGATTGTCCGGCATGGCGGCCTTGAGCTGCCTGGTGCGCTGGTGCAGCAGCAGGCGGAAGTCTGCGCCGCCGTCCTCGTCGGCGCGCAGGCCGGGCAGCATGCGCAGCAGCTGTTTGGTGCCGCTCTTGGAGCCGTGGCCCACCTGCTCGAACATCTCGCGGCGGGTGAGCTCCTTGACGTGGTAGGGGGCTTCGTCCGGCTCATAAGCCAGCGTGAAGCGGGCCTCGAACATCGTTTCCCCGAAGAACTCCACCAGGCGGGTCAGCTCGGCCCGCAGCTGGTCGGCGCAGGTGTCGTTCTCGCACTCGCCGCAGGGGGTCAGGTCCAGCACGATCTTTTTGTTCAGGGCCAGATAGGCCAGCGCCTCCCAGGAAAGGGACGCGATGCAGGCGCGCACCATGGAGTTTTTGCGGGCCGACTTCTCACAGCCGATCCAGATGGTATCGTTGTCGGTGTCGGCGGCAGAGGTGTCGCGCTCCACCTGCTCCGGCGAGGGGGAGATGCAGCGGCTGCGGCATACGGAGACGCACAGACCGCAGTCGGTGCAGGGGTCCCAGTCCTTGACGAGGTTGGGACGGGTAAAGATCTGATCGCCGTAGGGGCAGATATCCTTGCAGGCCGTGCAGGATTTGCGGTGCGGGTGCAGGTTCCAGCACTGGCGGCGGTTGATCTCCGGATGGGTGGTTTTCATCAGTGCATCCATCGCAGCTCTTGTAAAAAAGCCCATACGATCACTCCTTTTCTACGATCGACGTGACAGCTGCATGGTCCAGCAGAAAGCGCTGGACCTTCTGGTTGGTAAGGGCGGCGGCCACAGCATCACGGGCCAGAACCCGGCGGATCTCCTCCTCCGGGTTGCCGTGCAGCCGGGCCAGACGGGCGTATTCGGCGTCCACTTCCTCATTGCTCACAGTGATGTTCTCGGCCTGTGCAATGGCCGGCACGGCCAGCATCGCGCGCATGCGGCGTGCGGCGTCCTGGCGATAGCCGGCCCGCAGCTGTTCCGGCGTGGTGTTGTTGGCCTGGCAGTACAGCTCCAGCGAGAAGCGGCTCCGGGAAAGCTTATCCTTCAGCTGCTGCAGCGCGTGGTCGGCGTTCTGGTCCAGCACGGCAGCAGGCAGCTCCACGGTCAGGTTGGCCCCGGCCAGGTCCAGCAGGGCAGCCTCAGCCAGACGGTCAGCGTTGGCCTCGTGAGAAGCCGCTTTCTTGGCACGGATGCTCTCCCGCAGGGCGTCCAGCGTGGCAAAACCCAGCCGCTGGGCCAGGGCATCATCCACGGTGGGTTCCTGCTTTTGCTCCACCGTGTGCAGGCAGATCTCGAACTGCGCCGTTTTGCCGGAGAGCTCCGGCACGCGGAACTCGTCCGGGTAGGTGAAATCAAAGCGGAAGGTCTCTCCGGCGCAGTGGCCGTACACGGCCTGCTCGGCGGCAGGCATGAGCTGGGCGGTGCCCAGTGTCACGGTCACCTGTTCCATGCGGCTGTCCGGGATGGGCGCGCCGTCCAGAAAGCCCTCAAAATCCAGCGTGACCCGCATCCCCCGGGCAGCGGGGGCGCTGGTGGCGCAGAAAGGCGCATGACGGCGGGCAAGGCTTTTCAGTTCAGAAGCAACGGCGGCTTCGGTCACCGGGCGCACCCGGCGGGTGACCGGCAGGCCCTTGTACTGCCCCAGCGTGACCGGCGGCAGAGCATTTGCGGTTTGTTCCATGGCAGGGAACCTCCATTCCAGTAAGCGCTTACAGCCCGCGGGCAGCAAGCCAGTTTTCGGCGACTTGAGAGAACATCTCAGGGTATTTGGCATCTTCTTCGGTAAAGGCACTGAGGTAATACTCCACCTCGGCACGGCTGGGGGCTACCGTGCGCCGCCAGATGGTAAAGGTAGTGCCGTTGCCCATATCAATGGTCTGCTCCAGCTCAAAATACTGGTCCCGCACTGCCAGGAACATCTCGTTCAGCTTGTGGGACATCTCGTTCTCAGGGTCATTTACATGAGTCAGCGGGAAAGGATCAGCGGTGAGAACGTATTTTGCCTCAAAGAACTGCATGGGGAAGTAGTGGGTGCCAGGCACCGAGAAGCCAAAGGCCAGCTTGCCGTTGATGGGGGTCTGGGGCAGCAGGCAGTTCTTGAAGTGGTCCGGGCAGTACAGCGTGTCGTGGGGGATCATATAGGCGATCTCGCCATCGGCACAGTGGGTGTCGATCCAGCTGGCAATGGCCTTGATCTGCGGCAGATCCTTGCGGTCATAGACCAGGTCATCAATGGCGGCAAAATCGCGGGCGCTCTCCTGCGGAGAAGCCGAGAGAAGAGTGCGGCCGATGAGAAAATCCGGCAGAGCCACGGTGGTCAGGGGGGAGCAGCGCACCGAGGTGGCAAAGGCGATGGTGAACAGCCAGAAGCCGATCTTTAGGTTCCGGCGGCGGTTCATGCCCTCTGCCAGGGCTGCGGCGCCGATCAGGAACAGGAGGAACCAGCCGGGTAAAAACAGCAGCATATGTTGGGAACCGGTGGTCTGCACCCGGGTGAACAGCACCATGCTCAGCAGGATCTCCAGCCCGGCCAGACAGGGCAGAGCAGGCATCTTTCTGCGCTTGAAGCAGAACCACAGGCCCATGCCCATAAGCACCAGGTTCATCAGGCCCATGCGGGCGCATTGCAGGTAGGTTTCAGTGACCATGCCGCCGCCGTTGTAGTAGGAATAGTGGTCGGCGTAGTCGTAGCCCAGAATGTGGCTCACCAGGGGCCACAGCAGGATGACCATGGCCACCATGGACATCAGGCCGAACAGGATCAGGTTGCGCACCTGCAGCAGGGCCTCCTGCTTCCGGCCCGCTTTGGCAATGCGGGCGCTGCTCACCAGCACCAGCACGGCGTAGGCAAAATAGTAGCCCACCACGAAGTACAGATACCACCGGCGGGACAGGATAATGGCCGCCGTGGCCAGGAACAGCAGCCCGAACCGGGGCAGGTCCAGCTTTTCAAACCGGAAATCCAGCGTGAGCAGCAGGATGCTGAAGGCGAAGATCAGGCCGAACCAGTCCGGCTGGCTCAGCACGGCGCTCATGCGCAGCCACGGGTAGGTAAAGGTCCAGGACAGACCGATGAGAAAATACCAGAAGCGGTTTTTCACCTGCAGCATCTGGCCCACTTTGACCACCAGACCGGCCAGCAAAAGCAGCAGCATGGGCACGATGCTGAACACCTGACAGATCGCAAAGCTGTCGCCGGTGCGGTCGGTCAGGCAGAACGGGAACTCGATGAACAGGGTGTTGAAGTTGGTATAGTCCTCAGCCAGAGAGTCCAGAATGAAATGAAAGCCGACCGCCGGGCCCTGAAGAAAGGCGGCCTCGGCGTTGTACTGCTTGTTGATGTAGTTGACGTAGTCCCAGATGTACACGAAGCTGCGGCGGGTCTCGGCCCAGTAGAAGTAGAGCAGCGCCGCGGCCCAGAAGCCGATGATCACAGCCCAGTGGAACAGGTCGAACTTCACGTCCGCCAGCCGCAGCACCACCAGCACCAGCCCGAACAGGGCCAGGTTGCACCACAGGCTCACCAGCGGGAAAAATACGGCACTGCCGGGGGCGGCAAGGCCCAGCACCACCAGCGCCAGTGCGGACACGGCATAGGCCAGCAGGGCCCTGCCTACCCACGAGGTGCGCAGCTTGGAAAGAGTTGCTGACATGAGAAAGAATCCTCCTTATAAAAATGCGCAATGCATACAGCATAAATTCACAGCTTACAGTATAGCAAACCACAGGGGGCACTGTCCAGCCATAGCGGAGGCAAAACCAAAAATGCCCCGCTGCTTTCAAAGCACACGGGACATTTTGACACAAATATTACTTACTGGAATTCTTGGCGCGGGCGGTACGGCGCTTCTGGGCCATGGCCTTGTTGGCGCTGATGCGGGCGGCGTCCGGGTTGGGGGCCTCCGGGGTCAGGCGCAGCAGGAAGCTGCCCATGGCGGGCAGGTCCACGGTGAGGGTATAATCCCGACCGTACACGCCGCCGTCGGTGGTGTGGAAGTGCAGCTTGCGGCGGCCCTTGTGGGCACCGCCCCACTCGGCAGCCTCGGTGTCCAGCACCAGCTCCGCAGAGCAGGGGAACTTGAGGTACAGCGGGAACTTTTTGTGGGCGTGGTCCTGGGTGTTCATGATGCACAGCAGGTTCTGGCCCCGGCCCTTGCGCAGCCAGGCGTAGACGCCCTCGGTGCAGCTCTCGCTGGCCACCCACTCAAAGCAGTCGGGGTTGTATTCGCCGTCAAACAGGGCGGGCTCGGTGGCGTATACCAGGCTCAGGCGGGCGAAATACTTCTGGAAAGCGTCATGGAAGGGATACTTGAGCAGGTCCCAGTCCAGCTCCCGTTTTTCGTCCCACTCGCGGAAGTGCCCCAGCTCGTTGCCCATGAAGTTGAGCTTTTTGCCCGGATGCATGTACATATAGAAATAGAGGGTGCGCAGCTGGGCGCACTTTTCGGCGTAGGTGCCCCACAGCTTGTCGATGATGGTCTTTTTGCCGTGCACCACCTCGTCGTGGCTCAGGGCCAGCAGATACAGTTCGTTGTAAAAGTAGTGCATGCTGAACAGCAGCTTACCGTAGGCGTTCGGCCGCTCCCCGAAAGGGGTAGCGAAATAGTCCAGCGTGTCGTGCATCCAGCCCATGTCCCATTTGTAGTCGAAGCCCACGCCGTCGTAGCGGGTGGGGGCGGTGACCTTGAGGAAGTTGGTGGAGTCCTCGGCCATGTAGATGCCGGTGGGCCAGCGCTTGTTCAGCCCGTGGTTCAGGCTGCGCAGAAAGTTCACGGCACCCTGGTTCACGCCGCGGTTGGGGTCACCCTGCCAGTACAGTGCCCGGGAGATGGCGTCCATGCGG